>ULXZ01033066.1_pt1 | contig 43669 bp, 37 predicted proteins | sample 1961701 | NCBI WGS metagenome assembly ULXZ01 (sample SAMEA4835850, study PRJEB28245) | human gut metagenome | biome: gut microbiome; material: fecal sample | place: Denmark | collected 2008 | reverse complement strand
GTTCATGTGACGAATGATTCCATGTCAAAAGCCGTATTACAATTTGAAAAAGTGCAGCAAAACCAAAATGGTACAGTAATGGTACAGTAAGCGCCGTTCAAGTGCCGAAAACCCTTGAAAAATAAGGAGATAGAGAAAACTATGAAATTAGGTATCGTCGGGCTGCCGAATGTCGGCAAGTCAACACTGTTTAATGCGATCACAAACGCCGGGGCGGAGAGCGCGAACTATCCGTTCTGCACGATCGAGCCGAACGTCGGCATGGTCACCGTGCCGGACGAGCGCCTTGACTTCCTCGCGTCGATATACGAGCCGAAGAAATACACTCCGGCGGTCATAGAGTTTGTGGATATAGCCGGCCTTGTCAAGGGCGCGTCCAAGGGCGAGGGCCTGGGAAACAAGTTTCTGTCCAACATCCGCAACACAGACGCTATCGTTCACGTTGTCAGATGCTTCGATGATGAAAATGTCATCCACGTCGAGGGCGGAACGGATCCTGCCCGTGACGTTGATATCATTGACCTTGAGCTCATCATGGCGGACATGGAAATGGTCGAGCGCAGAATCGAGAAGGCAAACAAAAATGCCAAGGGCGACAAGAAATATCTGCACGAGGCCGAGGTGTTCAAGGGACTTCTTGAGCACCTGAACGAGGGCAAGAGCGTGCGCAGCTATGAGTGTGATCCGGACGATATGGAGCTTATCGCAACGAGCGACCTTCTTACGATAAAGCCGGTCATCTATGCCGCTAACATGGATGAGGACGGCATCGCCGATTATGAAAACAACGCTTATTACAAGCAGCTTTGCGATATAGCAGCCAAAGAGGGCGCGGAGGTCCTGCCTATCTGCGCGAAGCTCGAAGCTGAGATCGCGGCCCTTGAGCCGGATGAGCGCGAAATGTTCCTTGAAGAGCTGGGCATGAGCCAGTCGGGACTTGATCGCATGATAAAGACCTCGTACTCGCTGCTGGGCCTGATATCCTTCCTCACCTGCGGCAGCGATGAGTGCAGAGCATGGACGATACGCCGCGGAACAAAGGCGCCCCAGGCCGCCGGCAAGATACACACCGATTTCGAACGCGGATTTATCCGCGCCGAGATAGTAGCATTTGACGATCTCAAAGCCTGCGGAAGCATGGCGGCAGCCAAGGAAAAAGGCCTTGTCCGCTCCGAGGGCAAGGATTATGTTATGAACGACGGCGATGTTACGCTGTTCAGATTCAACGTGTGATGGAAGATGTAATGTTTGTTCTCGAACTCATCGGTGCGGCGGCGTTTGCAGTGTCGGGAGCAATGGTCGCGATCGAAAAAAAGGCCGATATATTCGGAGTTTTGTTCCTCGCGGTGACAACGGCGCTCGGCGGCGGCGTTATCCGTGACGTGCTCATAGGAAGAATACCGCCGGTGATGTTTGTTAGCTACTGGTATCTGCTCATATCCGTCGTCGCGGCGCTTGCGGTGTTTATAGACGCTTATCTGCGCAGCGAAAAATACAAGCTGCATTTGGACAAGCTTGACGCAGTGAACAATGTCTTTGACGCGATAGGCCTTGCTGTTTTCACCGTATCCGGCATGAACGCCGCAATGCCGGTGAGCGATAATGTTATCCTCGTTTTGTTTGTAGGCATGTGCACCGGCGTCGGCGGCGGCATGCTGCGCGACGTTATGACGAACACTATGCCCAAGGTGCTCCGAAAGCGCGTGTATGCGGTCGCGTCGCTTATCGGCGGCGGACTTTACTATGTGATGCATGTGCTCGACATAAATCAGCTTTTGTCAGTCGGCTGCGGAATGCTCGTGATTTTTGCGCTGCGCCTGTTTGCGACGATCTATAAGTGGAATCTGCCGTCTGTCAAGTTGGATTAAGAAAGTGTAAAATTTCGTGTGTAATATTGACGCGGCGGTATCACTGTGGTATTTTATAACTCAATAAAAGGGAGTAGCGTGCGCCAATAGGCGTTCGGCACGTCGTCATCTCAACCGTCAGGTTCGGTGTGCCGAGTACGATACAGTATTTGCAAGACTTTTACGGCAAGAATAATTGCCGTAAAAGTCTTTTTTTATTTTTTATGTAGAAAGGACTTGAGAACTTAAACATGGAATCGGACTCAATATTGCCTCAACTATTGCTTCAGCTTGTGCTGATAGCGGTCAACGCACTGTTTGCCGCAACCGAGATAGCCATTATTTCGCTCAACGAGACGAAGGTGCGGCGCATGGCCGAGGGCGGAGACAGGAAAGCGGCTAAAATGCTTAGAATGGTGACTGAACCTACGGGGTTCCTGTCAACTATTCAGATATGCATAACGCTTGCAGGCTTCCTTGGCTCGGCGTTTGCGGCTGATAACTTTTCCGATAAGCTCGTAAACTGGCTTATAAATGATTGCGAAGTATCCGGAGTGTCACCCTCAGCACTTGATACGATATCGGTCATCATAATAACCCTTGTTTTGTCTTACTTTACGCTGGTGCTCGGCGAGCTTGTTCCAAAACGTATCGCAATGAAACGCTCGGAGAGCATTGCGCGTGCCGTAAGCGGGCTGATGATAGGAATGACAACGGTGCTCCGCCCTGTAATTTGGCTGCTGACCGTTTCAACTAACGGTGTGCTGCGCCTGTGCGGCATAGACCCCGAGGATAATGCCGAGGAGGTGTCGGAGGAAGAGATAATAATGATGCTTGATGAGGGAGAGGAAGCCGGCAGCATAGAAAGCGGCGAAAAAGAGCTTATAAAAAATGTTTTTTCGCTAAACGATACCACTGCCGAGGATGTTATGGTGCATCGCTCGCAAGTAGCTTTCCTAAAACGCGACGATGCTCGAACAACACTGCTCAATGAAATAGCCGAAAGCGGCTATTCTCGCTTTCCCGTGTACGGCGAAAATATCGACGACATTGTAGGAATACTCTACGCAAAGACATATCTTACCGCCCAAAGCAGGGGCGAACGGTGCGAAATGAAGGATTTCCTGATGCCGCCGCGCTTTGTCCACGCGAGCACACACATAAACCGCATTCTTCTCGATATGCAGCGCGAGCATGCGCATATGGCAGTGGTTGTTGATGATTACGGCGGAGTGATCGGAATAATCACGCTTGAGGATATTCTCGAGGAGCTTGTGGGAGAGATATGGGACGAGAGCGATGAAGTGATAGAGAACATAAGGGAACGCTCCGACGGCAGCTACGATATAAACGGAAGCACACGGCTTTCGGATATGTGTGAAAGTATCGGGTGCAGCATCGACAGCGAGGCCGACACGGTCGGCGGTTGGGTAACGGAAATGCTCGGCGGCATACCGGAAAGTGGCGAAAGCTTTGAGTGCGGCGGCATGCATGTAACGGTCGAATCTACGGATAAAAGACGTGTGCTCAAGGTAAATGTTAACGTAAACATACTCAGGGAGGATGCATAAGTGAAATATTATTGCGAAGAAAAAGATCTCGTGATACGGCAGCTTGACAGCGGCGAAAACGGCCTGAGTCAGGCCGAGGCAGAGCGCCGCCTTGCCGAAAACGGCAAAAATAAGCTTGCTGCGGCAAAAAAAGACTCGATACTCAAGCAGCTTTTAAAGCAGCTGGCAGACCCGATGATAATCATTCTTCTGGCTGCGGCCGCGATAAGCGGAGTGCTTGCAGTGACGCAGGGCGAGAGCTTCACGGATGTTATCATCATCCTGTTTGTCGTCGTCGTTAACGCCGTTCTGGGCGTTTATCAGGAAAACAAGGCAGAAAAGGCCATTGAAGCTTTGCAGGAAATGTCGGCGGCAACGTCAAAGGTGCTGCGCGACGGAAAGATAGTCACGATCCACAGTGAGGAGCTTGTGGTCGGCGACGTTGTGCTGCTCGAAGCGGGCGACGCCGTTCCGGCCGACGGCAGAATAATTGAAAACGCAAGCCTCAAGATAGAGGAGGCGGCGCTCACGGGCGAGTCGGTGCCGGTGAGCAAGTTTATCGACATCATAAATCTCGCAGACGGCGAGGGCGACGTTCCGCTCGGCGACCGCCGCAATATGGCGTACATGGGCTCTACCGTTGTTTACGGCCGCGGCGCGATGATAGTTTGCGCAACCGGCATGGATACCGAGATGGGCAAGATAGCAGACGCTCTTGCGCAGGCTTCCGACGGGCAGACGCCCTTGCAGATTAAGCTCACGCAGCTGAGCAAAATACTCACCTGGCTCGTTCTCGGCATATGCGTCGTCATATTTGCCGTGCAGCTTCTGCGCGCCGGGGGAATGAGCTTTGAGGTCGTTCTCAACTCCTTCATGATAGCCGTATCGCTCGCGGTCGCTGCCATACCCGAGGGGCTTGCGGCGGTCGTTACGGTGGTCTTGTCCATCGGCGTTACCAACATGTCAAAGCGCAATGCGATAATCCGCCGCCTGACGGCGGTCGAAACTCTCGGCTGCGCGCAGGTCATTTGCTCGGATAAAACCGGCACGCTGACGCAGAACAGGATGACCGTTGTCGATTTCTTCGGCGAAAACGAGCAGGAGCTTGCCAAGGCAATGGCGCTGTGCTGCGATGCCGAGATCGACGATGAGGGTAACGTGACCGGCGAGCCTACGGAGGCTGCGCTGGTTGCATGGGCAAACACTCTGGGACTTAATAAAACCGCGCTTAAAGCATCATTGCCACGCTGCGGCGAAGCGCCGTTTGACTCCGGCAGAAAAATGATGAGCACCCTGCACCTTGCCCCGAACGGCGTTGTTCAGTACACAAAGGGCGCGCCCGATGTTATCATCGGAAAATGCACGCACTATCTCAAAAACGGCGAAGCTGTTCCAATGACCGATGACTACCGCCGTGAGATACTCGATAATAATAAGGCAATGGCCGATAAGGCCCTGCGAGTTTTGGCCTGCGCTCTGCGCATATGGAGCGCGCAGCCGGACGATTGCGAGCCGGAGACACTTGAGCAGCAGCTCTGCTTTGTGGGCCTTACGGGCATGATCGACCCCGTGCGCCCGGAGGTTAAGGATGCTATCGACGAGTGCAAGGCCGCCGGCATCCGCGCGATTATGATAACCGGCGACCATGTTGACACGGCAGTTGCCATAGCAAAGGAGCTTGGCATCCTGCGCGAGGGCGACAGAGCCGTAACGGGCGCGCAGCTTTCGCAGATGAACGACGAGGAGTTCGAGCGCGAATTTCAGAATATAAGCGTCTATGCGCGTGTTCAGCCCGAGCATAAAACGCGCATCGTTTCGGCGTGGCGCAAGGCAGGCTACGTCACCGCCATGACCGGCGACGGCGTAAACGACGCGCCGTCCATAAAAAGAGCCGATATCGGCGTCGGCATGGGCATTACCGGCACCGACGTCACAAAAAACGTTGCCGATATGGTGCTTGCCGACGATAATTTTGCCACAATCGTCGGAGCCGTTGAGGAAGGCCGTAGAATATACGATAACATCCGCAAGGCGATCCAGTTCCTGCTCGGCTCGAACATGAGCGAGGTCATAAGCATTTTCGTCGCTACCATACTGGGCTTTACGATCTTAAAGCCCGTGCATCTTCTGTGGATAAATCTCGTCACCGACTGCTTCCCGGCGCTGGCTCTCGGCATGGAAAAGGCCGAGGGCAACATCATGCGCCGCCGTCCGCGTCCGGCGAAGGACGGAATATTTGCAGGCGGCATGGGTTTTGACATAGCGTATCAGGGTGTGCTCATCTCGGCGCTCGTTCTGGCGGCGTATTTCGTCGGCCATTATATCGAAACCGGAGTCTGGACGATAACCGACAGCGCCGACGGAACGACGATGGCATTCCTTACAATGTCAATGGCCGAGATATGCCACAGCTTCAATATGCGCTCGCTGCGCGGCTGCATCTTCACCATGGGCACTAAGAACAAGGCTCTCACCTGGGCGGCTTTGGGCAGCATTGCCGCAACCACGCTTGTGTGCGAGGTGCCGTTCCTGGCCGAGGCGTTTGGATTCACGCCGGTATCGTTTGTCGAATACGTCATTGCAATGGGCATAGGTATGCTTGGCATGGTCATCGTTGAGATCGTTAAGACCTTCCAGCGCCGCGCAATGCGAAAAAGAGGCGAAATTCTTTAAGCTTGCAGGTTGACAGCGCTCAAAGACGGTGATAAAATCAAACAATCAGCGATGACGGAGAACGATGACGCGCTGTCTGCCCAGAGAGAAAGGCCGCCGGCTGCAAGCCTTTTCGGACAAAACGTCGGAGACCGCTCCCGAGCCGAAGCAAGGAAATGTGCTTCCGCGCCGCGCCCGTTAAGCGCATGATGAGTTCTATCAAGGTGGGACCGCGTAAAAAATATTACGCCCTTGACGCAATGCGTCAGGGGCGTTTTGATTTTGATAAAGGAGTATAAATCATGGAAGAAAATAAGTACACTTTTGAAAATCCCGAATTCAAAAACACCTATCGCCATACAACAAGCCATATCCTCGCCCAGGCGGTAAAGCGCCTGTATCCCGAGGTCAAGCTGGCCATCGGCCCGGCTATCGAAAACGGCTTTTACTATGACTTTGACGCTCCCTTTGCCATAACTCCCGAGATCCTCGAAAAGATCGAGGCCGAGATGCGCAAGATCTGCAAGGAGAAGATAAAGCTTGAAAGATTCGAGCTTCCGCGCGAGGAAGCAATAAAATTCATGGAAGAGCGCGAAGAGCCGTACAAGGTCGAGCTTATAAACGACCTGCCCGAGGACGCGGTCATTTCCTTCTATAAGCAGGGCGACTTCACCGACCTGTGCGCAGGCCCACACCTGGATTCGACCGGCAGAGTCAAGGGCAACGCAATAAAGCTCACCTCCTGCACCGGCGCATACTGGCGCGGCGATTCCAACCGCAAGATGCTCCAGCGTGTTTACGGCACCTGCTTTATGAAAAAGGACGAGCTTGACGCATATCTTGCCCGCATAGAGGAAGCCAAAAAGCGCGACCACCGCAAGCTCGGCAAGGAGCTTGGCCTGTTCATGCTCACCGAGGAAGGCCCCGGCTTCCCGTTCTTCCTGCCCAAGGGCATGGTCCTTAAAAACACGCTTATCGACTACTGGCGCGAGGTTCACAAGAAGTACGGCTATGTTGAGGTCTCGACCCCGATGATCCTCAATCGCCAGCTTTGGGAGACTTCCGGCCACTGGTTCCACTATAAAGAGAATATGTACACCACCGTCATCGACGGCGAGGACTATGCGATAAAGCCCATGAACTGCCCCGGCGGCATGCTCGTTTACAAATCCGAGCCGCATTCCTACCGTGATCTGCCCCTGCGCGTGGGTGAGCTTGGCCTTGTCCACCGCCATGAGCTGTCCGGCGCTCTGCACGGCCTGTTCCGCGTAAGATGCTTCACTCAGGACGATGCGCACATCTTCATGACCTGGGATCAGATGAAGGACGAGATAAAGAACGTCGTCAAGCTCTTTGACGAGGTGTATTCGCTATTCGGCCTGCCCTACGAGATCGAGCTGAGCACCATGCCGGACGATCACATGGGCGACGAGAAGGACTGGGAGTTTGCGCAGAACACCCTCAAGGAAGCCATCACCGAGATGGGCAAGGGCTATGTTATCAACGAGGGCGACGGCGCGTTCTACGGCCCGAAGCTTGACTTCCATCTTGAGGACAGCCTGGGAAGAACCTGGCAGTGCGGTACCATTCAGCTGGATATGCAGCTGCCCGAGAGATTTGAGCTTGAGTATGTCGGAGCCGACGGCGAGAAGCATCGCCCCGTCATGATCCACCGCGTCGTATTTGGCTCGATCGAGCGCTTCATCGGCGTTATCACCGAGCATTTTGCCGGCGCGTTCCCGACTTGGCTTGCCCCGGTTCAGGTCAAGGTCATGCCGATAACCGATCGCGTTGACGATTATGCAAAGCAGATCGCAAAGCGCCTTGACGAGCACGGCTTCCGCGTTGAGACCGACCTGCGCAACGAAAAGATCGGCTACAAGATCCGCGAGGCTCAGACTCAGAAGATCCCCTACATGATAATCGTCGGCGATAAGGAAGCCGAAAACGGCACTGTCTCCGTGCGCACACGCACCGGCGGCGACGAGGGCAGCATGCAGGTAGAAGACTTCATCGCAAAGCTCGGCGAAGAAGTGGCCACCAGAGCAAAATAATTATTTCAGCCTGCCGATACCCGGCAGGCTGTTCGAAAATAAGGAGAAGCTATGAAATTACTTTTCAAGCAACGCTTTTTCTCGTGGTTTGACAGCTATGATATTTACGATGAGGGCGGAAGAGGCGTGTTCACGGTGGAGGGCAAGCTCGGCTGGGGGCATGTGCTGCATGTTTTGGACGCAGGCGGCCGCCATGTAGGCACGGTGCGCGAAAAGGTGCTGACGCTGTTCGAGCCGAAGTTCGAGATATTCACCGGTGCAGATGAATACATCGGCTGTATAACAAAGCGATTTACATTCTTTAAGCCAAAGTTCGATATTGACTTCAACGGTTGGCAGGTCGAGGGCGATTTCTGGGGCTGGGACTATTCGGTCGTGTCGCCCACAGGCGAAACGGTTGCCGTCATAACAAAGGAGCTTTTCAACTGGACCGACACCTATTCCATCGACGTTGCGCGCCCGGAGAACGCCCTGTGCGCGCTCATGCTTGTGCTTGCTATCGATGCCGAAAAATGCAGCAGAAACAACGGATAAAGCCGCGCCCAGACAAAACCAAAGCAAAAGGGGGATGACGAATATGTATAATCCCCGGCTGGGCAAACGTTCATCCGAGTTGCCGACGCAGGCAGCTTTAACCGTGCTGCCGAGGAGAGCTTCATTACGCCGACGGCAGTTATTAAGCTGACGAGAGTCGAACTCATACCGGTTTTGACGGGCAGATTTTAGCCCATGCTGCGTTAAAGCTCTTGACAATACGACAGTATTCTCCGCGAGCTTTGCCTTGCCTGAACAAAAATCTGCTCCGGCAAAACTGCCAGCACCTGTCAGATGTGCTTTTCGAGATATTTTCGGCTTTCTTTGGTGCAGGTGGGCTGGCGCCCATCAAGACAAAAAAGGCGAAAATAGCCGAAAGGGCGCGCTGACAGGCGATATGTGTTCGACTCTCTCAGCTTAAGCAGATAAATTCTCTTGAATCTGCGCTTGAAGTCAAGCTTTTTGACCGCAGCCACAGAGGTCTTACCCTCACCAAGGCCGGCAGATCGCTGTATCAGGACGCAAAATATGTCATACAATACTGCCGCGATTCGGTGACGAGGGCAAAAAACGCCATGCAGGAGGACCTTAACGTCATTCGCATAGGCTCGTCGCCCATGACCCCGGCGCAGCTCCTGATGGGGCTTTGGTCGAAGATACAAGCACTGTACCCGGATATAAAATTTCAGATTGTCCCGTTTGAGAATACCCCCGAAAACGCAAGGGAGATACTGGCCAATCTCGGCAAGAACATCGACGTTGTCGGCGGAATTTTCGACGATACTATGCTGCACCTGCGCGGCTGCGCCGGCCTTGAGCTGACGCGTGGGCCTTTTGGCTGCGCAGTTTCCGTGCATCACCGCCTGACGGCAAAGGATAAGCTGAAAATAACCGACCTTTACGGCGAAAACCTGATGCTCATGCACCGCGGCTGGAGCCACTATGTCGATAGGCTCCGCGATGAGCTTTGGAGCAATCATACGCAGATAAACATAGTCGATTTTGACTTTTACAGTATGGATGTTTTCAACCGCTGCGAGAACAGCAACGACGTCCTTCTGGCCATCCCCGGCTGGGCAAACGTTCATCCTCTTTTGAAGGTGATCCCGGTCGAGTGGGATCACAATATTCCATACGGCATTCTGCATTCGCCCGAGCCGAGTCTGACGGTGCAGCGCTTTTTAGACGCTGCCGAAAGCGTGCGTCATGAGCTGTACGGATAATTATAACCCAAAGGTATATACTGATCAACAAAGCGAGACTTCTTACGGAGTCTCGCTTTGTCTATAATATAGGCAAGGTTAGAAAAGTTCATAATAATTTAAAGAAGAAGCTATTGACCGATTGTAACAATCGGAAACTATAATCGGTTCATACAATCTCAATCAGTATTGTTGACGACCATGAGACGAAAGGAAGCGCTTATATGAACAATTTTATTTTCGGAAACAAGACAAAGGTATATTTCGGCAAGGGCGGAGTTAAGGAGTACCTCGGCAGCCTGCTTGATGGCTATGGCGAGACCGTTATGCTCGCATACGGCGGCGGCTCGATAAAGCGCAACGGCGTGTATGACGAGATCATCGGCATCCTCAACGCCAAGGGTAAGCGTGTCGTTGAGTTTTCGGGCATCACGCCGAACCCGAAGTATTCAAAGGTGCAGGAGGGCGCTCGCCTTGCGCGCGAAAACAAGGTCGATCTCATCCTCGCGGTCGGCGGCGGCAGCGTGTCCGACTGCTGCAAGGTCATTTCCGCGCAGGCGCTGCTTGACGAGGACATCTGGGAGATGGAAAACACAAAGCACACATTCCCCACGAAGTTCATCCCCCTCGGTACCATCGTTACTGTGTTCGGAACAGGCTCGGAGATGAATAACGGCGCTGTTATCACCAACGAGGAAAAGAAGCTCAAGGCCGGCATATGGGCGGCTCAGGCGGATTTTGCGTTCCTCGACCCGATGTACACCATGTCCGTTCCCATGAAGCAGGTCATCTCCGGTGCATTCGATACGCTCAGCCACGCAATGGAGACCTATTTCGGAAAGCCCGATGAAAATAATCTTTCCGATGATATAAACGAGGCGGTCATGCGCAGTGTTATCCGCAATATCCGCACCCTGCTGACCGCTCCCGAAAACTACGATGCGCGCAGCGAGCTTGCATGGGCATCGGCAATGGCCGAAAACGGCGTTTTGAAGATCGGCAAGGTGACCGATTTCCAGTGCCATATGCTTGAGCATCAGCTCGGCGCTTACACCGACTGCAACCACGGCGCGGCGCTTGCAGTGATCCATCCGATACTGTATCGCCACATATGCAAATCCGGCGCGGCGCGCTTTGCACGTTTTGCGCAAAACGTGTGGGGCGTTGAGCCCAAAAGCAGCGATGAGGAGACCGCTCTTGCCGGCGTCGAGGCTCTTGCAGGCTTCATAAAGGAGATCGGCCTGCCGACAAGCTTTGCGCAGCTCGGCATCCCCGAGGACACCGACCTTCGCGCCGTGGCAGACTCCACCGTTCTCACCCCCGTCTGCTGCAAAAAGCTCAGCCATGATGAGCTTTACGATATTCTCGTTGAATGCAAATGATCAATTATAATGAGGAAATTTAAATGAAAAAGCTTACCTCACTTATCCTCGCGGCCGTGCTAGTTTTGAGCCTCGCCGCATGCGGCACGGCAAACAATGCCGCAACCGACACCCGGTCGACAAACGCTCCGGCAAGCGCAGCCCCCGATGCTTCCGCAGCGCCCTCGGGCAAGGTACTTGTCGTTTATTACTCGGCATCCGGCAACACCGAGCGAGTAGCCAAGGACATAGCCGATGCGGCCGGCGCGGATCTTTTTGAGATAACCCCCACCGAGGTCTACACCGACGATGATCTCAACTGGCGCAATTCCGACAGCCGCGTAAGCCGCGAGCATGACGATGAGTTTCTGCGCGATGTTCCCCTGACCACGACCGAGGTTCCGGATTGGGATTCCTACGACACCGTGTTTATCGGCTATCCCATCTGGTGGGGCATTGCCGCGTGGCCTGTTGATAATTTCGTGAAGGCCAATGATTTCACCGGCAAGACCGTCATTCCCTTTGCAACGTCAACATCCTCCGGCATGGGCCAGAGCGGAAATCTGCTGCGCGACCTCGCCGGAACGGGCGACTGGCAGGACGGACAGCGCTTCAGGAGCAACGCAAGCGCCGACGATGCTGCCGATTGGGTAAGCAGCCTTGGACTTGGCTGAAAGGAGACAGAAAAATGAGCGTTTTATTCATAAACGGCAGCGCCAATAAAAACGGAAACACCGCGCTTTTGGCGGCGGCGCTGCTTAAAAACACCGACTATGATATCCTTGATCTAACCGATTACACCATCGGAAGCCTCGGACAAAATCTCCCCGGTGACGGCTTTAATAAGGTCATTGAGGCGATGAAAAAGGCCGACACAATCGTTATCGGCTCGCCGGTTTACTGGCACAACATCTGCGGCAGCGTGCGCAATGTGCTCGACCGCTTTTACGGCGCTGTGGATGAAAGCACACTCGCCGGGCGCAGACTGTACTTCGTGTTCCAGGGCGCCGCGCCCGAAAAGTGGATGCTCGAGGCCGGAGAATACACGATGCAGCGCTTTGCCGCCCTTTACGGCATGAGCTACGGCGGCATGGTCACAAACAGAAGAGAAGCCGAAAAACTCAGCAAAACTATTTAAGGAGGAAATGACCATGAAATATGCAGAGCTTAACAACGGTGTGAAAATGCCCATGGAGGGCGTCGGAACATTTCTTATGACTTCCGATGAGGCGGAGGCGTCCGCACTCAGCGCCCTCGAGAGCGGATACAGACTCATCGACACGGCAAACGCCTACTGCAACGAGAAAGCCGTCGGCCGCGCAATGAAGCGCTCGGGTCTGCCGCGTGGGGAGATATTCCTCGAAACCAAGCTCTGGCCTGCTTTCTATGAGCAGGAGGATGCTGTCGAAAAGACTCTCGAGCGCCTCGGCACCGATTATATCGACCTGCTGCTTATCCATCAGCCTGCCGGGAACTACCATGCCGGATATCGCCTTATGGAAAAGGCGTATAAAGAGGGCAAGGTACGCGCGATCGGAATTTCAAACTTCACCAAGGCTCAGGTCGAGGAACTGCTCTCTGCGTGCGAGGCAAAGCCCACCGTTTTGCAGACCGAGCTGCATCCGTACAATCAGGAGCCGGAGCTTAAAAAATTCCTGAGCGAAAACGGCATCGTGCCGCAGGCGTGGTATCCGCTCGGCCACGGTGATAAGGCGCTCGGCGCAGAGCCGCTGTTTTCCGAGCTTGGCAAAAAGTACGGCAAGACCAATCAGCAGATAATTCTCCGCTGGCACATCCAGACCGGAAACATCGTAATTCCCGGCTCGAAAAACCCCGAGCACATAAAATCAAACTTTGACCTGTTCGACTTTGCCCTGACCGATGAAGAGATGGCGCGCATCGCGCAGATAAACAAAAACGTGCGCTATTACACCAGCACCCCAGAGCTGCTCAAGCAGTACGCCGAAATGGTTCCGCCAGTGGACGAGCAGAAGTGAAACGCCGTTTTCAATGAAAATGGCTTTGCGAATGGGTGATCTCTCACAGCAAAGGATGAGCTTATGAAACCCAAGCAGATAACAAGGCTCGCGACGGATGCGGCCATGACAATTGCATTGCTGCTTCTTATGGCCTACAGCCTCGTGGGCGAGGCGGCGCATGAGTGGATCGGAATGGCTATGCTCGCGCTGTTTATTCTGCACCATGCACTTAACAGAAAGTGGATAGGCGCGGTGAGCAGAGGGCGATACACGCGGCTGAGAACGGCGCAGACGGTTATTGCGGCGTTGGTGCTTGTGTGCATGCTTGGGTCAATGGTGAGCGGAATTATAATTTCGCGTCATGTGTTTGCGTTTTTGCCGGGGCGCGGCGTGTTTGAAACGGCGGCAGGCACGGTGCATATGCTGAGCGCCTACTGGGGCTTCGCGCTTATGAGCATCCACCTCGGAATGCACTGGAACATGGTGCTTTCGGCAGTTCGCCGATGCTTTAAGCATAGAATAAGGCTGCTCGGCGCGGCAGGGTATCTGTTTGCGGCTTACGGCGCGGTCGCGTTCTTCCGCCGCGATATTGCCGATTATCTTCTGCTGCGCACCCACTTCGTGTTCTATGATTTTGCCGAGCCTCTGGCACTGGTTCTTTTAGACTATGTTGCTGTCATGGCGCTGTTTGTGCTCATAGGCTTCCTGTCGGCGAAAACACTCTCAAAAGCAAAATGATAAATAAAAAAACGGTTCGCTACCAATTGGAAAGCGAACCGTTTTTTTAGCTTAGATTAAATTCGGAACACGCGGCCGTCGCGCGTTGGGTGTGCTGCCGGCTTGTCGCCGCAGGCATAGCCGAGAATGCAGTGGCCGATGCCGATGTACTCATCGCCGATGCCTGCCTTGCGCAGAATCTCGCGCGCTTCGGGCATCTCGAACACTTCCTTTGCTCTGTTGACCCAGCACGAGCCGAGCCCGACGGCATTTGCAGCGTTCATGAGATTTCCGAGCACGAGCGCGCCGTCCTCAATATATGTTGGAACATTGCGGTCGGCCAGAACGACGATGACGGTCGGAGCGCCGTAAAACGGGTCGATGTCCTTGCCCATGACCTTGGCGTTGAGCTTTGAAAGCAGCGCGATCGTATCCTTATCCTGCACGACGAGCATAGCCGTCGGCTGTCTGTTCATTGCAGACGGGGCTAACAGACCGGCTTTCAGAACGCTCTGAAGCTCATCCTCCGATATCTGATCGGGCTTGTAAGCTCTTATGCTTCTGCGCTCGAGAAGGTTGCCGAGTGCCTCACTCATTGCCGCCGTCCTCCTCAATGTCGTAAAACTCGGCGTATTCGCCGCCGTTTTTCCCGGCCTCGACTGCGGCCTTTGCCGCCTCAAGCTCTTCGCGCATCGTCTCTATGCGATCGTCCATTGCCTTGAGCTCGTCAAACAGCGGAGCATAGCTCTCGCCGGGGTTATCGCGGTTTTCGTCGTAGCAGAGCCTGCCGATCTCGATGAACACCTTGTTCTGCTCCTCAAGCTCACCGTTGATCTGGAGGGTAAGCTTTGCAATGTTGGCATAGCAGCGCGCGGCCGTGCTGCCCTTGTCATAAGCGTCCTTGAGGCCGCCGCTTTCAACATAATCCTTTGCCTTTTTGGTCACGCTGTTGAGCGTGCCCTTGAGTATGCTTTTGTAATCTGCCATGATATTAGCTCCTTTCCTGCTCGTCGGCCTTTTTCGTCCGCTCGCTGCGGTTTACGAAAAGCTCGTCGGGCGAATGCGTTTTTCTTGCGTTTACTATAAGAATGACGGCCGCGATCAGCGCGCTTACTATTGCAAGCAGCTGTGATACGCGGATATCCGTTGTGCCGATATATAAACTGTCGGTTCGCAGACCCTCGACCCACGCCCTGCCGAGGCCGTACCACAAAACGTACAGCCATGTAAACTGCCCGTCGTATTTCCTCGCGCCGCGGCGCAGAAGTATGTACAGTATGATAAGCCCCGTGAAGTTCCACAGGCTTTCGTAAAGAAACGTCGGGTGGACGAATACCGTAACGCCGTCGGGCGTAGTAAGTCCCATGCGGCAGAAGATATCCGTTTCAACGCCGAATGCCTCGCGGTTTATAAAGTTGCCCCAGCGGCCTATGGCCTGCCCGATGAGCAGACCGAACGCCGCAAGATCGCCGAGCGCGAGAACGGGTATCTTTTTCTTTCTGCACACCAAAATGCCCGTTATAACGCCTGCGATTATGCCGCCGTAGATAGCAAGGCCGCCGTCGCGCACAGTCAGGATCTCCGACGGATTGGCGAGAAAGTAATCAAGCTTGAACAGAACGTAATACAGCCTTGCGCCGATTATGCAGGTCGGGATCAGCCATATTATGAAGTCGAAAAGATCGTCCGAAGTAAGGCCGAACTTTGCCGCCTGCTTTGCGCAGAACAGTGCGGCGAGGATAAAGCCGAGGGCGATTATCGCACCGTAAAAATAAATTTCAAAGCCAAAAACCGTAAAGCTGTACGGTGGGTCGATGCTCCAGTCGCCGAGCATCGGGAAGCTTATCGCTGCATCACGCAGCATGGTTGCTGTGAGAAAAGTCATAGGATATCACGCCTTTACGGGGGAGATAACGCTCATTGCGAGCCTGTCGGGAGTCATGAATGCTTTGAGGAAATCCTCACACTCATTTTTTGAAACGCTCTTGAGCACTTCAAACGCATCGAGCGCGCAGTAATCGCCGAACACACCGTCGGCAAGGGAGAGACACAGACTGTCGAAGTCCTCAAGTCCGCGCAGGCGCGAGCCGAAGGAGGCGCGCTTTGCCGCCTCGAACAGCTCCGTGTCAAGCCCGTTTGCGAACACCTCGGCAAGCTCGGCGTTTATCTCGCTCAGAACGCGCTGCGGATCGGGGCTTTCGCCGCCGAGCATGATCGTTGCCGTTCCGGCGGTGTAGTCGATCTCGTAATCATAGTCGCGGTTGAGCACACCCTCGGAGTACAGCCGGTTGTAAAACTTAGCGGAGGTGCCGAACACCGTGCGCAGAGCAAGCTGGGCGACTATTTTCTGACGCAGAAGCGCGTCGCCATCGCGCGCAGGCGTGACCTTTGCACCGATAAGGTACTGGGGCGCGGAGACCTCCATCTGCTCCTCGTTGTAGCTTCTTATGGGCTTTTCGGACTCGGGCTGACCCATGTCGGCTTTTGGGATCTCGGCCTTTTCGCGCGGCAGAAGCTCGTCGGCGATGGCGAATATCTCCTCGGGATCGCAGTCGCCTGCGACGCACAGCGTCATGTTTGACGGCGCGTAAAACGCCTTGTGGCAGTTATAGAGCGTTTCGGCGGTTATCTCCGCAATACTCTCGATGCTGCCGGCGACCTGATCGCGGATGGGATTAAACTCATACAGCATGCGCATGAGGCGGTTATACACGACATAGCCGGGATTATCCTCGACCATGCATATCTCCTGGCCGATTATGCCCTGCTCCTTATCGACGGTTTCCTGCGTAAAGTAAGGCGTCGAAACGAACTTGAGCAGCATGCGCAGGTTTTCCTCAAAGCCCGAGGTGCAGTCGAAAAAGTACGCGGTCATGCCGCTTGAGGTGAAGGCGTTCGGCTGCGCGCCGTTTGCCGAAAGCACGCTCAGCGCATTGTCGCCGTCGGGCATGTCGAACATCTTGTGCTCGAGAAAGTGCGCAACTCCGGCCGGAGTTGCGTGCATCTTTCCGCCGAGGGAGAAGCGCCTGTGCGCGCCGCCGTAATTGGTGGCAAAAACTGCATACGACAGCCGGAAGCCGGGCTTTGTTACAACGTTTACGTTAAGACCGTTGCGCAGCTGGCCGAAGTACAGATCCTCGCCGATTTTTTCATATCTTTTATGCTTCATCGCTGCCCTCCTCACCGTTTCCGCGCAGGTAATACACAGCGTCGCCGACAACGCTGTTTGCTATATCGACAACTGCCTGAAGCTCCACGCATTCGACCGCCTCGGCAAGCTCCTCGGGGTCAAAGTCAAGTCCGTCGATAGTGTTGGCAAGGTAAAATCCCTCAAGATTATACTGCGAATCGAGCGTTGCGCGAAGATCGGATGCAACGCTTTTCTTGGCGGCCAGCAGCTCATCGGCCGTGACTTCGCCGCGCTTTATAGCATCAAGCTGGGCGCAGATCTCGTCCTTTGCAGCGCCGAATTTGTCAAAATCAACGCCGGATGAGACGATCATAAGCCCCTTGTGCAGATCAACAAGCGAGCTTGCGTAATAGCACAGCGAGAGCTTTTCACGAACGTTCATGAAAAGCTTGGATGTTACGCAGCCGCCGAAAACGGCATTGAAAACGTAAAGTGCCGCAATGTCCGGATCCTCCATGCAGTCGCCGAGGCGATAGCCCATGACGAGCTTGCCCTGAGTAACGCTCAGCTCATCGTTAAATTCGCGGACGGACTCCTCAACGGCGTTCATGCGTATATCGGTGCCGATGTCATAGTCGATCTCGCCTCTGGGCATGCCGCTGAACGCATCCGAAAGCTTCTCGGCAACGGTGTCCGCGCCGAGGCTGCCGCAATAGAATATCTCGATAGGGCAGGTCATGATAAGGCTGCGGTAATGCTTTGTGAGCTTCTGATAATATATATTTTCCGCCGTGTCCTCGGTGCCGAGGCGCGATACGGCAAACGGCTCGTAGCAGCACATCTGCTCAATGAGCCTGTGCAGTGCCCATGCGCGCTTGTCGTTTAGTCTGCTTCTTATGCTGTCAAGCAGCTTATCCTTCTCGCTGTCGACATATTCGGGCAGAAGCAGCCCACCCTTGGTGCAGGGAGCGAGCAGTATCTCGCCGCAAAGATTTGCGATGCTTTCAAAAACGCCGCTGCCGTCGGGCAGATATTTGTCATCGGCAAAGCTCGCGAGAAAGCCGATGCACTGTATCTCGCCGATCTTGCGCACAACAGGCTCGATATAGCTGCCGTAAAGCCCGTCAAGCTCGGTCGCGAGCGCCTGCATATCGGTGTGATTTCTGCTGCCGCGGCGCAGAACATAGGGGATGAGTGCGTTCATTGCCGCCGTTTCGCGGTCAAGCTGAGTCAGCAGGCTGATGCTGAGACATCCGGTCTTGAATTTGTCATTTTCGAGCGCGGTTAGCCATACGCCGGGGAGTATCTCTTTTCTGACGGTCTCCATGGCATGACCTCCTTTGATTTATAATAAATCAGTATAGCACACTTTTCAGATATATGGTATACCTTTTCCGTCATAAATTTCTCCGTCGAGCCATATGCCGCCGAGGCCAATCAAGATATCGTGCGTCCTGCCGGAGCGGGTCTTGAGCGTCACGCGGCAGTCGGAAAAACCGTCGGGCAGACATGGGCGGATATATATCATACCGTGCCACGGTTTAAGGCCAAGAAGCTCCTCGGTAAACACCCTGAAATACCAGCCGGATGAGCCGGTGTACCACGTCCAGCCAGCCTCGCCGACGTGGCCTGGGCAGGTGTAGATATCGGCAGGAATGACAAACGGCTCTGCTTGATAAACGCGCTCGTCGTGCGTTTCCGGCAGCATACAGCGCAGTATAGCCCAGCCGTCGTTCGGCCGGGAGCGCCTGAAGCAGGCCTGAGCAAGCCACAGCGCAGCGTGCGTGTACTGTCCGCCGTTTTCGCGAAAGCCCGGTCCGTAGCTGCGAATATAGCCGGGGTCGCGCCCCGAACCGAAAAACGGAGGATCAAAGAGCTTCACAAGTCCGTTTTCCCTGTCAAACAGCAGCCTGAGTGCACTGTCGAGCGCGGTGTCGGCCTTCGTATTTGACGCTTCCGGGCAGAAGCAGGCCCAGCTTTGCGCAATGGAATCTATGCGGCAGCATTCGTTCTGCCGGCCGCCCAGCTCCTCGCCGTCTGGCCAGTAGCCGCGCAGATACCATTGACCGTCCCACGCGCGATCGGCGGCCTTGCCAAGCTCGGCGGCAAGCGCACGGTATTCGTCCGCGCCCTGCCTGCCAAGCTCGATAAGAATATCCGCAAATCGTTTTACGCAGCAGGCGAAAAACCACGTCAGCCACACGCTCTCGCCGAAAACGGCGCTCATGCCGTCGTTCCAGTCGCTGCTGCCGAAGTACAGCAGCCCGTGGCTGCCCACGCCGCGGCCTAAGCAGCAGTCAACGGCGCGCTTTGCGTGCATAAGAACGCTCTCGGCGCAGTCCGATCGCATGGGCGTTTCATAGCGGTCGCATTCGCTGCCGTCCAAAGGTTTTGAGTTTACATAATATTCAGAAACATCGCAGATAGAAGCGTCGCCCGTTTTTTCTACATATTCGCACAGTGCCCAAACCAGCCATAATAGATCGTCCGAGCACCGCGTGCGCACGCCTTTATCCGCGCCGCCGGCGCTGTGCCACCAGTGCATCACGTCACCCTCGAGGTACTGGTGCCGGCAGCAGGCGAGTATCTGCTGCTTTGCGATGTTCGGGTCAAGCAGGATGAGGTTCACAGCGTCCTGAAGCTGATCGCGGAAGCCGAACGCGCCGCCGCTTTGATAAACGGAGCATCGTCCGAGGATGCGGCATGCCAGCGTTTGATACACAGCCCAGCCGCTCATATATCTGTCCGCCTTGCCGCAGCCGGAAACGGTCAGACGGCGGCACAGGCTGCGCCAGTGCTCCTTTGCTTTTTCAAGTGCCGCAAATGCTGTGTCGCATTTACATAATTCTAAAAGCCTGTCCGGGCTTTCGCATCCGCAGACGAGCACTGTGACAGGCTCGGCGGCGTAGCTTGCGGCAAAAACGGGATAGCTCAGTCCACTCGTGCGCGAGTCAAATTCTCCGTGCAGCCAGGATAAACCGTCGCATGTCCAGCTGAGCGCCTCGCTTGAGCAAACAGCGCTGAAATTAAGGTCCCGTATAGCCGAGCGCGTGCTCGATGCGGTAAACACGGAGTTTACATAACTGCACGAGATTGCGCCGCGGTCGTTGTCGCTGTCCGACATGAGAAGCTCGCATTTCCAGCCGAGCTTTCCGGGGTGCTCGCCGAAAAATTCAATTATAAAAACCCTTGCATCCATATCCGGCGGAACAAAAGCCGTGCAGCGCGCTGCAAAGCTGCCGAAGCTTTTTTCCCAAACGGCGAAGCCAAAGCCGAAGGTGACGCGGCAGGGCGCGCCGTCCTCGTCGGCAAAAAGGCTGTATCGTCCGGAGCCGTCGAAGTATTCAAGCACCTCCGCTCCGTCGATCGCTCGAGGGTCGTTTATCCATGGGGTAAGCCGCAGCTCGCGCGCGTTTTTAAGCCACATGTTTCCCGTGCCGCTGTCGGCGGCGATATATCCGAAGCTACCGTTTGTCAGGATGCTGCTCCACACTCTCGACGGCAGCGAGCGGTTTACATAAAACGAAAAGCTCCCGTCATCGGCGTACTCGTGCCGCACGGCGGAAACGCCGCTTCTTATTCGCTGCGCAAAAAATCTCGGAGCATTTTCAAATCTGCGGCTGTGTGCATCCTCTCCGACGATGAACGAGGCAGCGCTTTCTATAAGCTCGGCATCCTCGGTCGGCAGCAGACGCACCCCGGCGTGGGTGCCGATGAGCGCTTCAAGTCCGTGGGAAGCGAGCGTGTCGCGCACCTTGGAGTACACCGGCCTGCGATATTCGCCGCCCTCGTCGGTCAGGAACACAAGATCTGCGTAAACGCCGCAGCTTCTGAGCAGACAGAACTGCTTTGTTACAGATACAACGTCGCCGTCATCCTTGCAGCAGATTATAGGAAGATCGCCCGAAAGGCCACAGCGCCAGAGGCTGCTCTTGGGCGGAAGCTGAGACTTTGGGCTGATAAACCACAAGCTTTGCAGCATGCCCATAGCATCGTCAACTTCACGCGATGACATGTGCGTGACGCTTGCGCAGGCCGAAACCATTGCGCCGTACTCGGCAGGCCCCATCGCGAGCATATGCTGCGCGCCGCTGTATGCGCCCTCGGGTGTGTCGGCAAGGCACAGTGCAAAGCGCACGTCGAGCTTTTCCCCGGCCTTGAGCGACAGCGGAACGGCGGCCGCTACCGTAGGATATGACAAAAATCCGTCCTCGCTCGAGCCGCCTGCCTTTGCAGCCATCGGCTTATCGCAGGCAAGGCACAGCCAGCACTCGGCCTGATTTCCGCGCGGCAGACGGTGCAGCGTTATGCAGTTTTGGTCGCGCCGCGCTTCTATGCCGAGCCGCCAATAGGCAGGATGGTTAACATAATCTGAAGCATCGGCAAGTACGGCTTCGAACGAAAATTCAAGGCTTGCACTGTCAATATCCGATTTTGCGAAAACTGACACCGTGCGCGCCTCGCCGTTTTCGGCGCCTGACACCGCAACGGAAGTGCGCGCCGTGAACTCATCGTAAACGCATGAAAATTCGGCGGATATTTCGGAAAATTCCCACATATACGCGCCGCTTTCGATGGGCGAAGGGAGAAGTGAGCGCACCTTGCCGCCATGCGTAAGCGTTATTTCCGCCCCGTGCCCCTCGCCGATAGGCTTGGACGGCGCGCGGTAGATAAGCGTATCGGAGCAGCTTGCCGAGCATATTCCGATTTCGGTTAACATAATGCTGTAAGCCCCGTTTGACAGCAGTGAGCACTGCGGCGAAGCGTAGTCAATTGTGCTGCCGCGTTTTTCCCAGCGGCTGTTGGGCAGTATCTGCTTGTCGGCCTCTGCCTCGCTCAGATGCAGCACCGGCGCGCCGAGCGGTATGCGCTCTTCGAGAAGCTGCCTGTAGGCGGCCATATCCGGCGAGTGCATGAAAGCACGCCGGACGCAGTTATCTCCGAGATAATTTGCAATGGCAAGCATGCTCATGCCCAGATGGTGCGCCATGCAGCAGCGCACCTTTTCGCCCTCGGGCGTTCGGCAGCGCGAGGGGGTGAAGTCGAGCGCCTCGAAAAATCCGTAGCGTGCCCTCATGCCGCACTTTTCGAGCCGACGCAGATTGGCAACGGCAGCCTCGGGGTCAACTGCGAGGGCGAGAAAGCTTGCATACGGCGCCAATACAAGCTCTGTGTCCTGGCCGCGCTTGAGCGCAAGCCGAGCACAGCCGTGAGCCTTGTAGCGGTAGTTAAGCGCCGGGTCGAGCGAGTAAAACGCGCTTTCGGATATGCCCCACGCACCGCTGCGGCTGCGGCGCTTTTTTTGAACGTAAACGCAGAATTTCGCCGTTTCGTACAGCAGACTGTCTTGCGTCAGCGGCAGGAAAAGCTCCGGCATGAGATACTCAAACATCGTGCCAGTCCAGCTTGCCATGCCGCGGTAGCCGCCCGACGAGCGCATTGCGCGCGACAGTCTGCGCCAGTGCCTGCGCGGCACGTCGCCTTTGGCTATGGCAGTGTAGCTCGTAAGGCGCGCCTCGCTTGCCATGAGGTCGTAAAGCCCCGGCGAGGCCGTGCCTTTTTCGAGGTCTATGCCGATGTGCATAAGGCCGCGCCGGACGCTGTAAAATATCGAAAAATCCATATCGGCAACAAGCCTGCGAGCGCGTTCGGCAAGCTTGCAAAGCCCAACGGAATCGAGCCTGTTTTGCAGCGTGATCAGACATGCGCACAGATTTCCGCAATCGACCGTGGACAGATACTTTGGCTCGAGCGCGCGCAGAGAACGCGTGTCGTACCAGTTGCAGAAATGTCCGCCGAAGCGCGGAAGCTTTTCCAGCGTATCGAGCATGTTTTCTATAAACTCCTCGGCACGTGCAAGGTCTATTATCCCAAGCTCCTGCGCGCACATTGCCGAGCACAGTGCAAGCCCGATGTTAGTGGGCGATGTGCGATGTGCGATGCCGACGGGCGGCTGCTCCTGAAAATTATCCGGCGGCAGGAAATTATCCTGCGCGGTGCAGAATGCGTCAAAATAGCTCCATATCTCCTGCGCACAGCCGATAAGGTATCGGCGTTCCTCCGCTGACGGCTGTTTTTCCGCCTTCGCAGGCAGACTCAGAGCCAGGGCCGCAAGCGGAGCAAGGATCCACAGCAGCCCGACGGCTTTCGCGAAAATTCCGACCGAAAATATTACAAGGCACAGACCCGATATCGGGGCAAGCCACATGTTTTTATAAAACCCGGCCGCACCGTTTCGCTTGCCTGCGCTCTGCGCTGCCGTTTCCCACTCAAGCAGATTTTTGCCGCTTACGAGCATCCGCCAGAGCGCACTCACGGCGGCGGAAAGCGATATCCATGCCTCATACGGCAAAAACCAGAGTCTGAACGCCGTGCGCACGATGCTCTCGCCTATTCCGCCGAGGGTGCGGCTGTGGTACTTTGCCGTCAGCGCCTCGGGCTTGCCCGATGCAAGCTCGGTGAGCGATATTATAAGTCCGGCAGCAAGCGCGATAAGCGCCGCCCATGCGGCGAGAATAAGCCCGTGCGCCCGGAGCAGCAGTCCGGCGAAAATCGCGGCAAATGTCGCCGGAGCTACCAGACTGCGGCGCAGCGAGTCGAACAGCTTCCAGCGCTCAATATCCGGAAGGAGTGCGCTTTTGCGGAATATCCAGCCGGTGTTCTGCCAGTCGCCGCGTATCCAGCGGTGACTGCGCCGAAAATAGGCGATCGGCGAACCGGGGAAGGAGTCGGAAAACTCAACGCTGCTCATATATCCGCCGCGCAGATACGCTCCCTCGAGTGCATCGTGCGAAAGAACCCTGCCCTCGGGAATGTGCATCTTGGAGCACAGCAGCAGCGCTTCGGCGTCGATTATGCCCTTGCCGGAAAAACCGCCGCGGTCGAAAAGATCCATGCCCACCTCGCCGCAGAGCATGCCGTATGGCTCAAGTCCGCCGCCTCCGGAGAAAATGCGCGCAAAATCGGTAGAAACGGCCGAGGGCAGCGTTGCGCACATGCGCGGATGTATGATGCCGTGCCCGGCGGTGACAAGTCCTCGCTCGCGGTCGAGCACCGGCGCGTTCATCGGGTGCAGCATTGCGCCGATAAGCTCGCGAACCGAGCCGGGAGAGGGCACGGTGTCGCCGTCGAGGGTGAGAATGTAGCGCGCAGAGCGCAAAAGCTGAGCGTTGCCGCAGCGCGTGTTCAGCTCGCTTTTATCGCCGCACATGAGCTTTGCAAGCTCCAGCAGCGCGCCGCGCTTGCGCTCAAAGCCGGAGTATTTTCCGCGCCCTTCGTCGAGTGTTCGCTCGCGCGTGAAAAGATAAAATCCGCCGCCGTATTTTCGGTTCAGCGCATCGATAGCGCACTGAGCCGCTGCAATGATTGCCTTGTCCTCAGGCACGGTTTTGGTTTTTGACTCTTTTAGGTCGGCAAGAATGCCCATGAGCAGATTTTTTCCGCAGTCGCGGTTTGCAAGATAAAACTCCTCCAAAATCGCGGCAAAATGCCTGCCGCCTTCCTCATCCGTGAGCAGCGCCGATATCACGCACATCGTCCGCCCCTCGTCGGGAACGCCGCCGTCAAGCTCAAGCCTCGGCAGGTGCCGCGGCGGAATGCACAGCAGAATGATGTAATCGAGCATGACCTTCGTAAGCTCCGACAGCGGCAGGAGCAGCAGCGCCGCGGCAATGGCGCTGCGCGATAAAAAGCCGCACAGCAGCGTCAGAAACAGCGTTATCAAAACATTTGCGGATATATATGCCGCCGCGCGTCTTTTCTCATTCGGCGCACTGAATAAAAATGCGCCGACGTGCTTTTCGCGCCCCCTTGCGGCACGGCATTGCTCGATGAGCTTTTTCGCAAAAACGTGTTCCTCGAGCCCCTCGCGCTTGGCAAGCTTGGATAGCCTTGCGCGGTACTCGGCGCGGCTCTGCTCATCCATGCGAGGATAAACTCCGGCAGGGTCTGCCGACAGCGACTTTTCGACGATGTCCGCGCGCTCAAGCAGACTATGCATGTCAAGCTCTGATATCAGCCGCACAGAGCCGAAAAGCGCGGCAAACTCCCCGGCAAGCTCTTCCGGCTCCGCAGTGGTTTTAAGCTTGCGGCAGGCGTCGGCCAGCGAGAAAGTCAGCTGCACGAGCAAAACCGCCGGAAGCAGATAAAGCTCTGCCTGCGGCAGCGGCGAAACGCTTTGAAAACCGGCCAGATATTCAAGCATATTGTCCTCGGATAGCTTTCCCGAGCACACTTTTATCATATCCCGGCACAGCACGGACAATATCACACCGTCGCCTCCGGCGCGCAGCCGGCGAACATCTCTGAGCGCGCCGCCTGCACGCTTTGCCTCGCGCAATGCAAGATAGCGGTTATCCAAAAGCCAGCGGCAGCTCGACGGCATAGATGCCGCGCTGCCGAAGCGCGCCTCGATAAGCCGGTAGACCGCGTTTATTTCCGTGCAGCTTTGCCGGAGCTGCGCGCGCAGACTGCTTGCCGGGGCTGTCGATGTGCATTCATTGAGCCTTGCGCAGCTTGCCGCATGGCCGAAAACGGTGTTCTTATTCTGACTGTCCATGTTCATTCTCCCGTCAGTTTGTTATAAATGTCAGTTTTGCCGCAAAATTTGAAATATATTCGGCGTAAGCTGACGAGAGCCGAACCCATATCGCCTGTCAGTACCCTTCCGATTGCTTTTGTCTTGATGGGCGCCAGCCCACCTGCACCAAAGAAAGCCAAAAATATCTCGAAAAGCACAGCCAACAGGTGCCCGTCAAAACCGATATGGGTTCGACTCTCGTCAGCTCAAGTTAAGTGACAAGAATAAACCCTTGACAGCGGGCGGAGATGATGCTATACTCTGTAAAGCAAAAAACGTTTACAGGGGAGGGTACGCCGTGGAGAACAGTGCAGTGATGCGTTCAATGCTGTTTGATTTTTACGGCGAGCTGCTCACGGATAAGCAGCGTGAGTATTTCGACCTCCGCTATAACGAGGATCTTTCGCTTGGCGAGATCGCCGAGCAGTGCGGCATATCGCGCCAGGGCGTGTGGGACATAATCCGCAGAGCCGAGGCCGCGATGACCGAGATCGAAGAAAAAACCGGGCTTATAAAGCGCTTTCTCGAGCGCAACGCCCAGATAGACGAAATAATCCGGGAGCTTAGGGATAAGGGCACAGAGCCGGGTATCCTCAAGCAGCTGGAGGAACTTAAGATTTAGGAGGCAGAGAACATGGCATTTGAATCATTGTCCGACAAGCTGTCCGCTGCCTTTAAAAAGCTGCGCGGCAAGGGCAGACTGACCGCGGCAGACGTCAAGGAAGCCATGAAGGAAGTGCGCATGGCGCTTCTGGAGGCCGATGTCAGCTATAAGGTCGTAAAGGAATTTACAAAAAGCGTTACGGAGCGAGCCTCGGGTGCGGATGTGCTTGAAGCGCTCTCGCCTGCTCAGCAGGTCATCAAAATAGTCAACGAAGAACTTGTAAAGCTCATGGGCAGCGAAAATCAGCGCCTGAGCATCGGCTCAAAGTCGCCGAGCGTGGTTATGCTCGTCGGCCTTCAGGGTGCCGGTAAAACGACAAACGGCGCAAAGCTTGCAGCCTACATGCGCAAGCAGGGCAAGCGTCCGCTGCTGGCCGCGTGCGATATCTATCGCCCGGCTGCCATAAAGCAGCTCGAGACCGTCGGCAAGCAGCTCGATATCCCCGTGTTCCAGATGGGAACTACAAATCCCGTCGATATCGCAAAGGCTGCCGTCGAGCATGCGAAAAAGCACGGCAACGACCTTGTGTTCCTCGATACGGCAGGCCGCCTGCACATTGACGAGGAGCTGATGCAGGAGCTTCAGAACATCCGCGATGAGGTCGAGCCGAGCGAGATACTGCTCGTTGTCGATGCGATGACCGGCCAGGATGCCGTGAACGCGGCAAACGCATTCAACGACGCGCTCGGTGTCACCGGCGTCATGCTCACGAAGCTTGACGGCGATGCGCGCGGCGGCGCGGCGCTTTCGATAAAGGCAAGCACCGGCAAGCCTATCAAATTCATCGGCGTCGGCGAGAAGCTCGATCAGATCGAGCCGTTCTACCCCGACCGTATGGCCTCGCGTATCCTCGGCATGGGCGACGTGCTCACGCTTATAGAAAAGGCCGAGCAGAGCTTTGACGAGAAAAAGGCCCTTGAAATGGCCGAGCGAATGAAGGCAAACCGCTTCTCGCTTTCCGATTACCTCGATCAGATGCGCTCGCTCAAGGGTATGGGCGATATAAACGACCTTGCCGGCATGATTCCCGGCGTTGACGCAAAGGCGCTCAAGGGCGCAAAGGTCGATGAAAAGGGCATGGCTCGCATCGAGGCGATAATCCTCTCGATGACTCAGGCCGAGCGCGACGATCCGTCGATACTCAATGCCTCGCGCAAAAAGCGAATTGCCGCCGGCAGCGGCACATCGGTCGTTGATATAAACCGCCTGCTCAAGCAGTTTGACGCGATGCAGGGCATGATGCGCCAGCTTTCCGGCAAGAACATGAAGAAGCTGCAAAAGCGCTTCGGCGGAATGGGCGGAGGCGGCGGTTTCCCCGGCCTCGGCGGATTTAAACTTTGATTACTTTCGCAAACGCGTTTGTAATATATGAAGAAATAATATGGAGGTGAAAGATAAATGGTAAAGATCAGACTTCGCAGAATGGGCGCAAAGAAGGCACCTTTCTACCGCATCGTCGTTGCTGACTCCCGTTGCCCCCGTGACGGCCGCTTCATCGAGGAGATAGGCACTTACGATCCCATGGCAGAGGGCGAAAACATCAAGGTCGATCTCGAGCGCGCAAAGTACTGGATATCCAACGGTGCTCAGCCTACCGAGACCGTACGCGGCCTGCTTACTAAAGTCGAGGCCTAACAAGGAGAAGCTACCGGCATGAAAGAACTTTTGACCTATATCGTACAGAGCCTCGTTGAAAAACCCGAGGAGGTCTCTGTGACCGAGCGCGTTCACGGCGGCGAGACCGTATATGAAGTACGCGTAGCTGACGGAGACATGGGCAAGGTCATTGGCCGGCAGGGCAGGATCGTAAAAGAGATCCGTATACTCATGCGGGCTGTCGCCCAGAGACAGGGCAAAAAGGTTTCAGTCGATATCATGGACTGATTAAAAAGCAGAACGGAAATTACCGTTCTGCTTTTTTGTTGTTCACAAAGTACACAAAGTGCATTTTTAGTGCCGCCGCGCTTGTTAAATCGTGAGTATTGTGGTAAATTATATACTGACCAACTATGGAGGTTTTCACATGGAAAAGCAGCAGTATATCGAAGCGGGCAAAATCGTGAATACACACGGCGTGCGCGGCGAGGTCAAGATCCAGGTGTGGCTTGACAGCCCGGAGTTCATGCGCCGTTTTAAGACTGTATATATTGACTCAAAGCCGGTCGGGCTCCTCTCATCGCGCGCGCATAAGGGCTTTCTTATCGCCATGCTCGACGGGGTGGAGGATATAAACGCGGCCATGAGTTTGAAGAATAAAACCGTTTACATCGACCGCGCGGATGCAAAGCTCAAAAAGGGAGAATATTTCCTGTGCGATATCATCGGCTCGCGCGTCGAGAGAGAAAACGGCGAGCTTGTCGGCACACTTGAGGATATCCTCGAAACGCCGGCATCGTCTGTTTACATCGTTCGCGGCGAAACAGAGCACATGATCCCGGCGGTCCCTGAATTCGTGCTCAAAACCGATGCCGAAAACGGGATAATAACCGTGCGCCTGATAGAAGGCATGTAATATATTATGTTAACTGACAATAAGGAGAGCTTCCCCGGAATGAGAATAGATATTATGACGCTGTTCCCAGACACGATGAATGCGATAATGCATGAAAGCATCCTCGGACGGGCGGCGAAAAAGGGGATAATCGAGATAAACTGCGTGCAGATACGCGATTATACGGAAAATAAGCAGTGCCAGGTAGACGACTATCCGTATGGCGGCGGTTGGGGCTGCGTTATGATGGCGCAGCCGCTCAAGTCCTGCCTTGATGACATTATGTCAACTGCGCAGGGCAAGCGCAGCCGCGTTATCTACATGTCGCCGCAGGGCAAGCCATACGATCAGGCAACGGCAAGGCGACTTAAAAACGACTATGACCATCTCGTGCTCGTGTGCGGCCATTATGAGGGCATAGACGAGCGCTTTATCGAGCAGTGCGTCGATGAGGAGATATCGCTGGGCGATTTCGTCCTGACAGGCGGAGAGCTTGCCGCGATGGCGGTTGCCGACTCCGTGTGCCGCCTCGTGCCGGGCGTTCTGGCCGATGAGGAGTGCTTCACCGGCGAAAGCCACTGGGACGGAGTGCTCGAATATCCGCAGTATACGCGCCCCGAGGTCTGGGAGGGCAGGGAAGTGCCGAAGGTGCTTCTCGGCGGAGACCATGCTGCCGTTGCGCGCTGGCGGCGCAAAAAAAGCCTTGAGCGCACGATGGACAAGCGCCCGGATATGTTTGAAAAGCTTGAGCTGACGGATAAAACCGACTTGAAGCTTTTGGACGAGATAAAGAAAGAGCGCAGCCGCATGCAGCTCACAAAGCCGATAGAGTGCCGCAAGGCCGTGCCGGAGGATATGGATGAGATAATGCTCATCGTGCGTCAGGCCCGCAATTACCTCAAAAAGCACAGGGTTGATCAGTGGCAGGGCGAGTATCCGGCCGAGGCAAACTTCCTGCCGGATATAAATGCCGGAAGATGCTTTGTTATGACATATGGCGGCGCGGTCGCAGGCTTCTTCTGCCTCGGCGAAGAGCCCGAGGCGGACTACGACGGCATAACCGACGGCCGCTGGCACGGCGAGGGCAAATACTGCACGCTGCACCGCGCGGCGGTAGCTGCCGAATTCCGCGGAACGGGAATGAGCCAAAAGCTCATGGAAACTCTTGAATGGCATTCAAGAGGTCTGGGAGCAAGGTCTGTGCGCACCGATACGCACAGAAAAAACAAGGCTATGCAGCAGCTTCTGCGCGCAAGCGGCTTTGTCTATCGCGGAAATATGCTCTGCTCGGCCGAACCTGGGCACGACCCTGCGCGCCAGTGCTTTGAAAAACTGCTTTGACGGAGAAAATGATGGATCTTACGAACATAAACGATATAAAAGCGCTGCTTGCGCGGCACGGCTTCCGCTTTTCCAAATCCATGGGGCAGAACTTTTTGACCGCCGCGTGGGTGCCGGAGGATATCGCCGATTCCGCCGGAATTGACAAAGATACCGGTGTTTTGGAGATCGGCCCAGGCATAGGCTGCCTCACCGAGCAGCTTTCAATGCGCGCAGGCAAGGTCGTTTCCGTCGAGATTGACAAGGCACTCAAACCGGTGCTTCGGGAGACTCTCGGAGGCTGTGAAAATGTCGAGATAGTTTTCGATGATGTGCTCAAGGTCGATATTCCTTCGCTTTTGGATGAAAAAATGCCGGGAATGCGACACGTTGTGTGCGCCAATCTGCCGTATAATGTGACGGGATCTGTGATATCAAAGCTTTTGGAGAGCGGCTGCTTTGACTGCGTGACGGTCATGATCCAGCGCGAGGTCGCGCGCAGGATATGCGCAAAGCCCGGAACGGGCGATTACGGCGCGTTCACGGTGTTTGTAAACTGGTCTGCACAGCCAGAGCTTCTTTTCGATGTGCCGCCCGGCTGCTTCATTCCTCAGCCCAAGGTGACCTCGAGCGTAATACGTCTTACGCGGAGATCCGAGCCGCCGGCAGAGGTCAAAAGCGAGGCGATGTTTATGCGCGTCGTAAAGGCTGCATTCGCCCAGCGGCGCAAGACTTTGCTGAACGCTTTAAGTGCAGGATTTGGCGAAATGAGCAAGGAAACCGTCGAAAAATGCCTTACAGATAGTGGTTTTGACCCAAAACTGCGCGGAGAAGTCCTTTCAATTGGTGAATTTGCAAAAATCGCGGATGCTTTTTGCGCTGTTTTAGATTAATTTTTGTAAGCAAAATGCATTGATTAAGAACTATCAAAGATGGTAGTCTTAATTAAGGTGTTATTGGTAATAATTTTTATGAAAATATGGAGGAAAAGATCATGAAACTGACCGATAATGTCCACATTCTCAAGTGGGTCGATGAAATGGCCGCACTCACCAAGCCCGAGAAGATCGTTTGGATCGACGGCTCTGAAGAGCAGCTCGAGCAGCTGAGAGCCGAGGCTATGGGCACAGGCGAGCTTATTAAGCTCAACGAAGAGAAGCTCCCCGGATGCTACCTTCACCGTTCGGACGTAAACGACGTTGCGCGCGTCGAAGATCGCACCTTTATCTGCTCCAAGCGTCAGGAGGATGCAGGTCCGACCAACAACTGGATGGATCCTCAGGAGATGTACAAAAAGCTGTATGAGATATTCGACGGCTCGATGAAGGGACGCACGATGTATGTCATCCCCTATTCGATGGGCGTTGTCGGCTCTGACTTTGCTAAGTACGGCATCGAGCTTACCGACAGCATCTATGTCGTCGTATCCATGGCAATAATGACCCGTATCGGCACCAAGGTGCTCGACGCTATCGGCGACAATGCCGACTATATCAAGGGCCTGCACTCCAAGGCTCAGCTCGATCCCGAGAAGAGATACATCGTCCACTTCCCGGAAGACAACACCATCATGTCCGTCAACTCCGGCTACGGCGGAAACGTTCTGCTCGGCAAAAAGTGCTTTGCTCTGCGCATAGCCTCCACCCTCGGCAGAAAAGAGGACTGGATGGCAGAGCATATGCTCATCCTCGGTGTTGAAAATCCGCAGGGCGAGATCCGCTACGTCTGCGGCGCATTCCCGTCCGCATGCGGCAAAACAAACCTCGCAATGCTCATTCCGCCCGAGGCTTACCGCGAAAAGGGCTGGAAGTGCTGGACGGTCGGCGACGATATCGCATGGCTGCGCATCGGTCCCGACGGCAGATTGTGGGCAGTAAACCCCGAAAACGGCTTCTTTGGCGTTGCTCCCGGCACCAGCGCAAAGTCAAACCCCAACGCACTTGCCGCAACCAAGAAGAACACCATCTTCACCAACGTTGTCCACAATCTTGACGACAACACCGTCTGGTGGGAAGGCATGGATAAGAATCCCCCCAAGAACGCTGAAAACTGGAAGGGCGAAAAGTGGGACTGCACCGACGGCAGCAAGGGCGCACACCCCAACTCCCGTTTCACCGCTCCGGCAGTCAACTGCCCCTGCATCAGCCCCGAGTTTGAGAGCAAGACCGGCGTTCCCATCTCCGCAATAATCTTCGGCGGCCGCCGCGCAAAGACCGCTCCTCTGGTCTATCAGTCCCGTGACTGGGATCACGGCGTGTTCGTCGGCTCCATCATGGCAAGCGAGACCACCGCAGCTGCAACCGGCAAGGTCGGCGTTGTAAGACGTGACCCCATGGCAATGCGTCCGTTCTGCGGCTACAATATGGGCGACTACTGGCAGCATTGGCTCGATATGGGCGCAAAGCTTTCCAATCCCCCGAAGATCTTCAACGTCAACTGGTTCCGCACCGATGACGAGGGCAACTTCGAGTGGCCCGGCTTCGGCGATAACCTGCGCGTTGTCGAGTGGATACTCGGCCGCTGCTTCGGCGAGAAGGACGCAGTCGAGACCGAGCTTGGCTATGAGCCCAAGCCCGAGGACATCAACCTCGAAGGCGTTGATGTCACTCTCGACACCGTTAAGGATATCCTCGGAGTCGATAAGGAGCTATGGCTTGAGGAATGCAAGGGCATCCGCGAGTATTACGCACAGTTCGGTGATAAGCTGCCCAAAAAGCTTGCACAGGAACTCGACGACCTCGAGGCAAGACTTAAAAAGTAAAAAAACGCGCGCTTTTGCGCGCGTAAGCATAGAAAGGATGATTACCCAATGAGCAAGAAGTATGTTTATCTGTTCTCCGAAGGCAACGCAAAAATGCGTGAGCTTCTCGGCGGTAAGGGCGCAAACCTGGCGGAAATGACCAACATCGGTCTGCCCGTACCCCAGGGCTTCACCATTACCACCGAGGCATGCACGCAGTACTATGAAGACGGCCAGAAGATCAATGATGAGATCATGGCAGAGATCATGGAGTACGTAGTGAAGATGGAAGGCATCACCGGAAAGAAGTTCGGCGACCTTGAAAATCCTCTCCTCGTATCTGTCCGCTCCGGCGCACGCGCATCCATGCCCGGCATGATGGACACCATCCTCAACCTCGGCCTGAACGAGCAGGTCGTTGAAGTCATGGCTAAGAAGTCCAATAATCCCCGTTGGGCATGGGACTGCTACCGCCGCTTCATCCAGATGTACTCCGACGTTGTTATGGAAGTCGGCAAAAAATACTTCGAACAGCTCATTGATGAAATGAAGGAAGCTCGCGGCGTAACTCAGGACGTTGAGCTGACCGCGGACGACCTTAAGGAACTTGCAGGCAAGTTCAAGGCAGAATATAAGGAAAAGATCGGCGAGGACTTCCCGACCGACCCGAAAGAGCAGCTTATGGGCGCTATCAAGGCAGTTTTCCGCAGCTGGGACAACCCCCGTGCAAATGTTTACCGCCGCGATAACGACATCCCCTACAGCTGGGGCACCGCTGTCAACGTTCAGATGATGGCATTCGGCAACATGGGCGACGACTGCGGCACCGGCGTTGCATTTACTCGTGACCCCGCAACCGGCGAGAAGAAGCTCATGGGCGAGTTCCTTACCAATGCACAGGGCGAAGACGTCGTCGCCGGCGTCCGTACCCCGATGCCCATCGCACAGATGGCAGAGAAGTTCCCCGAGGCATTTGCCCAGTTTGAGAACGTCTGCAAGACCCTTGAAGATCACTATCGTGATATGCAGGACATGGAGTTCACCGTTGAAAACGGCAAGCTCTACATGCTCCAGACCCGTAACGGCAAGCGCACCGCACAGGCCGCGCTCAAGATCGCATGCGACCTCGTTGACGAGGGTATGATCAGCGAAAAAGAAGCCGTTGCAATGATCGACCCCAGAAACCTTGACACTCTGCTGCACCCCCAGTTTGATGCTGCCGCCCTCAAGGTTGCAACTCCGATGGGCAAGGGCCTTGGTGCATCCCCCGGCGCTGCATGCGGCAAGGTCGTTTTCACCGCCGAGGAAGCAAAGGCATGGAACGAGCGCGGCGAAAAGGTAGTTCTCGTCCGTCTCGAGACCTCTCCCGAGGATATCGAGGGCATGAAGGCCGCACAGGGCATCCTGACCGTTCGCGGCGGCATGACCAGCCACGCAGCCGTTGTTGCTCGCGGCATGGGCAAGTGCTGTGTCTCCGGCTGCGGCGACATTAAGATGGACGAGGAGAACAAGCAGTTCACCCTCGCCGGCAAGACCTTCCACGAGGGCGACTTCATCTCTCTCGACGGCTCGACCGGTAAGATCTACGACGGCATCATCCCCACCGTTGACGCTTCCATAGCAGGCGAGTTCGGCCGCATCATGGCATGGGCTGATAAGTACCGCCGCCTCCAGGTCCGCACCAATGCCGACACTCCGCACGATGCACGCAAGGCTCGCGAGCTTGGCGCACAGGGCATCGGCCTGACCCGTACCGAGCACATGTTCTTCGACAGCGACCGTATCGCCGCGTTCCGCGAGATGATCTGCGCCGACACTCTTGAAGAGCGCGTCGCGGCTCTGGCAAAGCTCGAGCCCATGCAGCAGGCCGACTTCGAGGGCATCTATGAAGCAATGGAAGGCTGCCCGGTAACCATACGTTTCCTTGATCCTCCTCTCCACGAGTTCGTTCCCACTGAGGAAGCCGATATCGAGGCTCTGGCAAAGGCACAGCATAAGTCCGTTGAGACTATCAAGGCTCTCATCGCATCCCTGCATGAGTTCAACCCCATGATGGGTCACCGCGGCTGCCGTCTGGCTGTCACCTATCCCGAGATCGCTGCAATGCAGACCCGTGCTGTCATCAGCGCTGCAATAAATGTTCAGAAGCGCCATCCCGACTGGAAGATGGTTCCTGAGATCATGATTCCGCTGGTCGGCGAGGTCAAGGAGCTCAAGTACGTAAAGGACGTCGTTGTCAAGAATGCCGACGAGCTGATCGCAGCAAGCGGCCTTGATATGAAGTACCTTGTCGGTACCATGATCGAGATCCCCAGAGCGGCTTTGACCGCCGACGAGATCGCCAAGGAAGCAGAGTTCTTCTCCTTCGGCACCAACGACCTGACTCAGATGACCTTCGGCTTCAGCCGTGACGACGCAGGCAAGTTCCTCGGCGCTTACTACGATAAGAAGATCTATGAGAACGACCCGTTTGCAAAGCTCGACCAGGTCGGCGTAGGCAAGCTTGTCAAGATGGCATGCCAGCTCGGCCGCGCAACTCGTCCCGACCTGCACCTGGGCATCTGCGGCGAGCACGGCGGCGACCCCTCCTCTGTGGAATTCTGCCACAAGGTCGGCCTCGACTACGTCTCCTGCAGCCCCTTCCGCGTTCCCATCGCACGTCTCGCCGCCGCACAGGCAGCCATCAAGGACGAGCAGTAATAATCGCACAATTTAAGTAAAAAAGCATGCTTAACGGCCACGCAGCTTCCCTGCGTGGCCGTTATTTTTTTCGGGAACAAAAAAATAACCGGCCGCAAATGCGGTCGGTTATAATTTTGCGTATCACTCCATCAGGACCCAGCAGTCAGTAGTGGGGGCCTGGCCGGAGCACATCGGAACGATGCGCATTTTGGCTTCGCCGAGCTTGACGTAATCTGCGCCCTTTGTTACGGTGTCGGCGGCGGAGGCGCTTTCGGCCGAGCAGTAGACGCGGTCGAATACCTTGAGCAGAATGTCGGCGCTCTGGCCGGTGACTTCGTCCGAGCCGTTTTGCAGGGCTGCGCTGCTCGTAAGCTGCACCGACATCTTAGTCGAGGACGAGCGCATTGCGCGCGTCACGCTTATGCCGAAGCCGGACACGGCGGTGACAGGCGTGGGCTTTACGGCCGAGCTTGAAGAAAATGCAAATTCAAGGCCGCTTGCCTCCGGCAGACGCATGCCCAAAAGGACGATCTCATCAACGCCCATTTTCGAAAGCTCGCTGCAAAGCGAGAGAATGTAGCTCTTTACGGTCGCGTTCGTCGGGTCGAGCCATGCGCCGTTTGAGTCGGAGTAAGCCTGGCCGGCGGTTGTTTTCAGCGCAAGCTGCGTGTATCGCGAAGCGAGAGTATTATCTACAAAGCAGCACATGCGTACGGCAACATACTTATCCTGCTCCTTCAAGGAGGACACGATGGACTTAAGATCGACCGTGCCTGCCGTGCCGTAGCCCTTGGCGATATCGGCCTGCGAATCCCAGACGAGCATTCCGGTGACGGTTTTCACGTCGAGCAGAACGCCGGTAGCATCAGGAGACTTGGATAGATACGACTCAACGCCCGAGGCTGTCACCGAGGACGCAGGGACGTACACGAGTTTGACCGCATCAAGATTTTCGCCGGCGACGGCCTTTATGTTCGAATAATCGGCCTGACCGATCTCAAGCTGCGCGTTGACAGGCTCGAAGCTCTGCTGCACGACCTCGCCGTCGTCGCTCTGGACGGGCTTTGCGCTGTCATCCTGGAGAAACGGTATCTCAAGATGCAGGCCGCTGTTTGTCACCACTATATATTTTTGCAGTCCGTAGAACAGCATGACCGCAAAGGCAATGACGGCCAGAATGATTATCGTGGCTATCAGCGCCGGGGCGGTTTTCTTGCGTTTTCCGCGGTAAAATTCAGAGTTGTTTGCCAATTAAATCAGTCCTCAATCTGCTTGATGCGGCGGACGTGTCTCTCATCGCCGGAGAAAGGAGTGTCAAGGAAAGTGTCAACGATTTTCAGAGCAAGGCCGGGGCCGACGACCCTTGCACCCATTGCGAGGATGTTCGCGTCGTTGTGCAGCCTTGTCATCTCGGCCGAGAAGCAGTCTCCGCAGAGGGCCGCGCGGATGCCCTTGACCTTGTTTGCCGTGATGGAAATACCGATGCCGGTGCCGCAGATTATGATGCCCTTTTCGCACTCGCCGTCTGCTACCGCATGGGCGACCGCCTTGCCGTAAACAGGATAGTCGCAGCTATCCTCGGAGTAAGTGCCGTAGTCTTTGTATTCAAGGCCGCGCGCGTCGAGATGCTTCATGACCTCCTGCTTGAGCGCCCAGCCGCCGTGGTCGGAACCTAATGCGATCATATCTTTGTGATCCTCCAAATAAATATTACATTTTATTATCTCACTAAAAAGCGATAATTACAAGCAAATTTATCAAAACGGCCAGCTCGGCAGCCATTTGAGCAGATTTGATGCCAGCTGGGCGTTGACTCTTGCGCCGGACAGAACCGGGTAAAAGACAACAAACAGTGCGCAGGCAAGCCCCGTCAGCCCGTAGACGTTGAATTTCCAGCCCTTTGTGTTGTCCTTCATGAGCCGGAACATACGCGCGAGCGCAAGCGCGAGGAACACCGACGAGGGAAAGTAGTGATACTCAAACGTTGTGCGCGTGATGAACACCCACGGCAGGAGCTGCGCGAGGTAACCGATGACGATAAACAGCGAAACATCGTCGCGCCGCTTTATCGCGAACACGGCGCACATCGCCATCGCAATAAGCCCTGCCCAGCATAGCACGGGATTTAAAAAAGCGCCGAAGGACGAGCGCGTGCCGTCCTCAAAATACTTGAGGTAGTACAGTATCGGCCGCTCATCTATCACCCACTGCCACCAGCGCGAGGAATAAGGGTGTTCGGCGTGGACGCCGGAGTGGTAGCTGAACATGAACTTCTGATTGTCCAGAACAAGGTTTGCGTAGTCGGAGGTGAAATACATGCCGACTCCGTGCATTCCGCTTGCCTGACCGTAGGGGTAATAGCTCATGTAGTATATTGCCGCAGGAACGATAACGAAGAAAACAACGCAGAACGCGCAGTTTCTGAAAAACGCCTTCACCTCAAAATTGCGCAGCCAGTGGATGAGCCATATGACCGCAAGCCCGGCTCCGGCATAAAAGCAGGTCCATTTGCACGCGGCCCCTATGCCGAAAAACAGCCCCGAAAGCGCAAGGTCGCGTTTTCTGCCGCCGGTGATGTACATATACATGAAAAGGTACATGAGCAGGATGAAGAAAACGGCGTAGGTGTCGATTGTTGCAAGCCTTGTCTGCGCAAAGTGCATGAAGTCAAATGCAAAGATCGTCGTTGCACAGGCGCAGATATCCGTCGAGCCGAACATGCGCTTTAAAAGCGTGTACAGCACCGGCAGCATAAGCACGCCGAACAGAACTCCGGAAAATCTCCAGCCGAACGGCGTCATGCCGAAAAGCTCAATGCCGATAGAGATGATGAGCTTGCCCAGCGGAGGATGTGAGACCTCGTACGGATACACGCCCTCGATGTTCTCGTACGCTGTGCGCGCGTGGTATATCTCGTCAAAATATGTGCTGTTTAAATAGCTCTGATATTCGGGCACGGTGTTTTGCTCGTCGAAAAGCTCCGGCGCGTCGGCGCATTGGCCGAAAAGCTCGCCGCCGCTGCGAACGGCAAGCTCGCCGAGGCGAACATCGCCCGATGCCGTCAGGCGGATATAGCGCGCGCTGAGTTCCTGCGATGCGTCAAGCTCAAAGTCGTTCCACTTGAACAGAGCAACATAGTTTTGCTCAAAGCTGCCGGCGTCGGAGAAACTATTGCCGTCGTCCGACAGCTCAAGGCGGTAGCTTCCTGCGTTCAGACCGGAATAGAGCATTATGCCGTCGATGCTGCGTACCTCGCCGAGATCGACCGTCACGCTCTCGCCGCTGCGAAAATCGTGGAACGACTGCGGCGCGTCGGTATCGCCGAGGCCGATAAATGCCGTCACGGTGTAGAGCGCGGTTATTATTCCGAGCGCTATCGCGTCGCACCGGCGGAAGGCGCTTTTCGGCGCATTTTCGATCACCGCCGAGGCAGGGGACGGGCAGCCAAAGAAGAAAAGCCCTATGAAAAGCAGGATAAGTATCGGAAAAACGTATGTCAGCTGCACGTTGAGCCTCCAATTCAAATAATAGTTAATTATATTAAATTGTACGCCGCTTGTCCACCGTGCGCGGCAGGTGTTTTAAAAAATTCATATATTTTTTGTTCGTGCTTGACATAATGCGGTTTTGGAGATACAATTAATCGGATAATATTTTAGACTACTGCACCCATTTGGGGAATTAGAATCGGTGCGGCTGTCATAAGACGCCCGGGGAGGCGTCTTTGCGAAAATATTAGTTTCAATTTTACGGACGGGAAGCGCTTGATGCTCCGTCTTACCCTTAAATTACACGGCAATTTTACCGAAGGGAGATCCCTTCAACTGAAAACCACCGCAAAATTCTTAAAGAATGGAGGTGTGTTTACTTTCTATGAACTTATGGTTAGCAATCGTTCTTATCGTTGCTTTTTGTGTTATAGGATTTGTCCTCGGCATGACTTACCGCAAAAAAGTCGCCGAGCGTGAGATATCCAGTGCAGAAGATGAAGCAAAAAGAATAATCAATGACGCCATAAAGAGCGCCGAGAGCAAAAAACGTGAAGCTCTCGTCGAGGCAAAGGAAGAAATACACAAAAGTCGCTCGGAGTTCGAGCGCGAGGAAAAGGCACGCCGTGCCGACCTGCAAAAGCAGGAGAGAAGACTTCAGCAAAAGGAAGAAAACCTTGACCGCAAGACCGATTCCCTTGAGCGCAAGAATGAAACTCTTGCACGCAAGATAGCCGATGTCGAAGCGCAGCAGCAGGAGATAGCTCTTATCAAGAAGAGCCAGCTCGAAATGCTCGAAAAGGTATCGGGATACACGGTCGATGAGGCAAAGGCATACCTCATCAATGCCCTCAAGGACGAAGTTACGCACGAAATGGCCGTCAAGGTTAAAGAGATCGAGGCCCAGTACAAGGACGAGGCCGAGGAACGCGCACGCGAGATAATCGTAACTGCTATCCAGCGCTGTGCGGCAGACCACGCAAGCGAAGTCACCGTATCCGTCGTACCACTCCCCAACGACGAGATGAAGGGACGCATCATCGGCCGCGAAGGCCGCAACATCCGCAGCATCGAAACTCTCACGGGCTGCGATCTTATTATCGACGATACGCCCGAGGCTATCACCGTTTCAAGCTTTGACCCGGTCCGTCGCGAGGTGGCGCGTCTTGCGCTTGAAAAGCTCATTGCCGACGGCAGAATCCACCCGGCCCGCATTGAGGAAATGGTCGCCAAGGCGCAGAAGGAAGTAAACGCGACTATCAAGGCCGAAGGCGAGCGCGCGGTGTTCGAAACGAACATCCACGGCGTAAATCCCGAGATCATAAAGCTGCTCGGCCGCATGAAATACCGCACGAGCTACGGTCAGAACGTCCTGCAGCACTCTATCGAGGTCTCGCACATTTCCGGCCTTATTGCCGCAGAGCTGGGCGTTGATGTAAACACCGCAAAGCGTGCAGGCCTCCTGCACGATATCGGCAAGGCTATCGACCACGAGGTCGAGGGCAGCCATGTCTCCATCGGCGTTGATATCTGCAAGAAGTATAAAGAGAGCGAAGCTGTCATCCACGCTATCGAAGCTCACCACGGCGACGTTGAGCCGCGCACGGTCGTTGCCTGCATCGTTCAGGCCGCCGACGCCATCTCCGCATCACGTCCCGGTGCGCGCCGCGAGAATATCGAAAATTACGTCAAGCGCCTCGAAAAGCTCGAGGAGATATCCAAGAGCTTCCCCGGTATTGCAGGCAGCTATGCCATCCAGGCAGGCCGCGAGATCCGCGTAATGGTAAAGCCCGAGGAGGTTTCCGAGGATCAGATGGTGCTCCTGGCTCGCGATATCGCAAAGAAGATCGAGGAAGAGCTGACCTACCCCGGCCAGATCAAAGTCCACGTCCTGCGCGAGACAAAAGCCGTCGAGTACGCAAAATAATAGTATTGCAGGCAGCCGAAAGGCTGCCTGCTTTTCTGTATTGGGAAATGAAAAAACCGCACCGAAAGGTGCGGTTTTGTGAGTTGAGCTCAGGTGAGGAAATTGAGGTACTTCTCAATGAAATCGAAAATCTCGTGCAGACCAGGCTCGACGCGCATAAAGAAATCCTTGATTATGCCATACATTTTCTTTTCTCCCTTCCAAATTAATAGTTTTTCTGACTATTTCCGCGGTTATGTTATCATAGCTTATCACTTATGTCAACCGATATTTGTGCAAAAAAGCCGAAAATGACGATAATAAATACTTAAAATCCCATAAATTATGCACTTCAGACAAATCCTGCACAATTCGTTTAACAAAAAGCACCGCAGCGCGGTGCTTTTACATGTTCTAAAGCTTAGTACGGCTCGACTATGCCGAAAATACGATCAAGCCATGCAATCTCATCATCGGCATTGGGCTCAAATCTGAGAATTATATCACTGATAACAAAGTAAATATCAGAAATTATTGGAATATACATTGGCGTTTCTCCTTTAAATTTTATTGGCAACAGCTTTTTCTTAAATCATAAGGGCAGATTCTCAAAGAACTTATCGAGAACTTCAAATTCGTCCTTGGAGTTGGGCTCATTGTCGCCGACGATCTTCTTGATGAGGTTATAGATTGCTTTCATTCTTTTCTTCCTTTCTCTTAGTTATTAAAATTGTTTAATGACTATTTCCATCGTGATAATATCATTAAATAACCAGTTCGTCAAGGAAAATAAGAAAAATAACTAAAAAAATAGCGGAACGCGCGTTTTTAACACGCATTCCGCTGTTTTGCTGCCGATATCAAAGGTTCCAGGTCTCCACGCCTTCTTCAAGTATTTCGCCGTTGTTGTATGCCTCGATGATCTTCTGGATCGCGTGGTCGGCAAAAACGGTGCTTATCCTGTCCTCAGAGGCCTCGGGCCATTCCTCGTCGGTAAGCTCGGGTATCTGCTCGATGTTGCGCATCTGGTTGACTGCCTTGCGCCAGCGGTTCTGATTTTCAACCGTATGGCGAACAAGCCTGTCATCGGGAGCAAGCTCGGTCACGTCAAGCTTGCCGAGGACGCGGTCGATGACTATCGTGCCGTGGCCGTTTTCCTCGTTGCCGTGGGGGAAGTACCAGTAGACAAGCTGCTGGTCGTTTTCTTCTTTAAGTTTGAAAGTTACCATGTCTCATTCTCCGCTTATAATTATTGGATGATATGAGTATAACACAGCAGGCGCGAAATATCAATCAATATGAATGATGCTCTCCATAAGCTCGACGGCGCTGACGTTGGGGTTGTGGTAATGCTCGCGCTTTACGCTCTTTTCAGTCAGCGTTATGGCCTCCTTGGGGCAGTATTGCAGGCAGCTGAGGCACTGGATGCAGTTTGTGCCGAAAGTGGGCTTTCCGTCAACAAAGCGGATGTTGCCCTTCGGGCAGAGCTTTTCGCACTGGTGGCAGCCGATGCACGCGTCGGTAACGGCAAATTTCTTGGCCTTGCCGACTGCAAGCTTCGGCCAAACCTTGCTCTCGAGCGCGTTAAGCCCCATTTTCGGGGGAGCTTTCTTGCTCTTTTCGCCCGCGAGAATGGACTTTACAAGCCTTTTCGCCATGCGCTCGCTGCGCTTCTGCGCCATCTTGGGCGTGACCGGCGGCAGCATGAGCTGATGGGGGAACAGCCATATGCATGAGCACTGATGGGAAAGCCCCGTCCACAGGTCGAGCTTGAACTGCTTGTCGATCTTGTGCAGGCCGCAGCCGAGATATCCGGCGTACTGGCCGACTGCGAAGGTGTACGCGTCCGGCGAGATCCTGATGCTGCCGAGAAAGCTCTCAACGTCGCCGGGCAGGCCGCCACCGTAGCAGGGGACGATAAAGCCGACGCGTTCTGCGTCCCTTACATCGGTTTTCACCGGCGCCTTACGCATCATGATGATGTCCGTATCGCCGAGACCTTTTGCGACGTTCTTTGCAAAGTCCAGACAGTTGCCGCTGCCCGAATAGCAGAAGATAACGTTTTTGCTCATTGTTCATTACTCCCTTGTTAAATAATCTTCATGCGCCGATTGTAGCATAAAACAAAATGTGATACAATAGTACCGCAGCAAAATAATACAAAGGAGCCGAAAATGTACCACATCAAGGAAGATAAACGTGCGCAAGCCTCGGTTGAGCTTATATGCGGCGGGCTCAAACGCTGCCTGAAGGAAAAAAGCTTTGAAAGCGTAACGATATCGGATATCCAGCGCGTATCCGGCGTAAGCCGATCAACGTTTTACCGCAACTTTGACCGCATGGAGGATGTGCTTGCCCTGATGTGCGACAGAGTGTTTGAGGAGGCCTTTGCGTCGGATTACTCGAATATAAGCGAGGCGGTGTTCAGAACGTGGTTTCGCCATGCGGATATGATAGAGGCCGTTGTAGGCATCGGCCGAGGCGACATGCTGTACGCAAGCCTGCGCCGCTGCTCGGAAAAGCTTCGCCCCGATATCCCGGCGCTCGGCGACTCGGCGCTGCTTGACTATCTTGCGTCCATAATTGCGTCCTCGATGATGGGCATAATGATAACCTGGGTCGAGCGAGGCAAAAAGGAGAACGAGGAGGAGCTTAAGGGCATGATCCTGCAAAGCTTCAAGGCAATGAAATTCATCGGCCTGACGTGAAAAAATCTCCGACCGGCGGTCGGAGATTTCAGGCTGTTGAAAAACTATGCTGCAAAAGAAAGATAG
>ULXZ01053215.1_pt1 | contig 45346 bp, 49 predicted proteins | sample 1961701 | NCBI WGS metagenome assembly ULXZ01 (sample SAMEA4835850, study PRJEB28245) | human gut metagenome | biome: gut microbiome; material: fecal sample | place: Denmark | collected 2008 | reverse complement strand
GGGATAATTTTTTTATAATATTTAAAAATCTTTAATTTAATGTTTTATAGACTAGCCCTCTCTCCTACTCTGCTTTTTTCTTATGAGATTTAAATTTTATCCAACATTTTGTAAATTATTACTTTTCATACCTTCCTTTATTATAAATTTACCTATTTCCGGAATATTGTCAATGTTATTCTTTTTACTTGCGACTTGTTCAGCTTGTGTGGCCAAAACCTGTTCATAAGTATATTTCAATAATGCTATTTTTTCTTGTCTTATATCACTAGAAGAATCATTACTATTTAACATATAATCCAAATTATAGGCATATAACTCTAAAGCTCTTAAAATTATTTCAACTTGTCCATCTAAGAGATTTAATTCGACTGAATGAATGTTTTTAATGTTGAAATTTACTTCTAATTCTTTCATGAGTTCCTCCTTATTATATCTTATTTAAGCACAATAAGCAAGAGCGTTCTCCATTTTAAATTGTGCTAACGGATGATTCATCATTACCTCCAGAACTTCTTGGTCGTGTAAATGAGTATAAATTTCGGTTGTATCGATTTGCACATGACCGAGCAACTCCTGAATTGTTTTCAGATTAACACCAGCTCTATAAAGAAGTGTAGCACAAGTGTGTCTTAAAGTATGAACCGTATATACTTTATCATCAAGATTTGCTTTTCGATAGGCTCTTTTTACAATTTTATTTATAGTAAATTGACTCATTCTATAACCATAAAAAGTGAGAAATAAAGCATTATTATGCTTTTTAGGGTTGTCTTGAGAGGTATTTCTTATCTTTAGATATTTTAAAAGAGCATCTTTAGTTTGTTTATTTAAATAGTTTGTTCTTTCTTTATTACCTTTTCCAATTATTACGAATTTATTATCTTCTAAATTTATATCCTCAATATTTAAATTCTTTATTTCAGAGAGTCGCAAACCACAATTTAAGAATATATGTAACATAGCATTATCTCTAATTTCAATTTCATCATCACTATCTTTATAAAGATTAATCAAACGCTTTGCTTCACCTAAAGATAAGTAATTAGGCAATTTTTCTGCTATTTTTCTTTCAGTATTTATCTTCTTAAAAGGTTCTGTAAAAAGAGTATTCTTTATTCTAAATAAATAATCAAAAAAGGTTTTTAGATGTTCAATTTTAATAACTCTTGAATTGTTCTGATAATGTGATTCTGCTAAGAAAAATATAAAACTATAAATATCACTATTATTTAAACTTCTAATTTCATTTAAACTCATATCATTTATAGTGTTATATTTACTTTTGAATTTATGAACATTAATAAATTCTAAAAATTGTTCTATTGTAACAGTCATATTCTTTATATATACATCTGATAGATTTCTAATTGCAACTAAATAATTAACAAAATCTTCAATAAATTTAGGCTTTTTTATTTTATTCATTTTATTTTATTCCTTTCCATATCCAAAATATTAAAGTTTTGTACTAATTCTTTTAACTTTTTATCCGATACATGAGTATATATTTGAGTAGCTTCTAAAGAAGTATGTCCAAGAATTCTTTTTAAAACAAATATATTTGCATTGGATTCATTATAAAGTAATGTAGCACAAGTATGCCTCAACGTGTGAGTATAATATTTTTCGTTTTCTTTTTCAGTTGACTTAGTCAAAAATGTTAATTCGGATTTTATGATTTCTTGTATAGATCTTCTGGAAATTCTTTTATTTCTTGAACTAAGAAATAATGCATTATAATCGTTATTGCTTTTATCCAAATTTGGACGAATCTTCATATATTCGTTTATGGCTTCACAAACAGCATCATTTAAGTATATAATTCTTTGTTTATTTCCTTTTCCAGTTACTTTTAATGTTTGTTCAGTAGTATCTATTTTTAAATCAGATAAATTAATGCCTACTAGTTCGGAAAGTCTTAAGCTGCAGTTCAAAAATAAGCATGTTATTGCATAATTTCTTATATTGTATCTACAATCAGAATTTATAGTGTTTGAAAGCAACTGTTTACTTTCATTTAAACTTAAATGCTTGGGAAGTCTTTTTTCAATTCTGGCAGAATCTATCCACTTAGTAGGATTTACCGCAATAAAATTATTTGTTTCAAGATATTCATAAAGTCTTTTTAATGAAGCTAATTTCCTATTTCTTGTTCTGCTATTGTTTTCCAAAACATTACTTAAGAAAAATAAATAATGTTGCAAATCGTTTTGATTCATTTTTTCTAAATCACTTATTTTTACATCTGATATTTCAATAGTCTTAAATTCCTCTTTACTTATAGTAGACAATTTGTCTTTATCATATAAGTATAGTTTTATATATCTAAACAATGTTCTTAAGTCAAAGAAAGCTTCATCTGATGTAGTTTGTGCTCCAAATTCTATATATCGTTTGTATTTAAGATAATTATTAAGAAATTCTGGACTTTGCTTTTGATACTTTAAAAAAGACATACTTTTCTAGCTCCTTTCAATTCTATTTGTAATAAATTTAGCATATCTTTAATCACAAATGCAAAAGTGCAAATTCAATTTTTTTTTGAATTTGCACACTTGACAGATATTAAATATAGTTATTTGTAATAATATAACAATATCATAAAAATTAAAAATATATAGTCATAAAAATAATATCTAACATATTTTATTATAAATGAAGGATGGTATTTTTTATTTAATTATTGTTTTTTGCCTACTGATATTATAAGTTTTTGCTTTTCATTTACAATTCTTTTCATTATTTTCATTAGTTGATCTTCATCTTTATGTACGATAAACATTGTTCTGATTTCTTGAATAAAATCATTGATTGTTCGTTCTTTATTAGCACTATGATAAATACTATCTAATGCAAGAACTGCATAAGCTATGCAGTGTTCTCTATCTATAAAAATTCTTTCCATTAATTTCCTCCATATTTATTTTTATTATACTCGTTTAGGTAATTTAGCTGTTCTTCATCTTCGATTTTTCTTTCATAGTCAGATTTGCTCAAATTACCACCAACAATTATTAAATACATAAAAAAACTGATTAAAAAAAATAATATTAAAAATACTATAGTCATTTTTTCCTCCATTTAAATATTTTTTAATTCATTAAACAATGATTAGCTAAATCATTCACAGGACTTTCACCTACCTGGTATTCTCCAGATTTACCCTCAATGCTTGTGACGCTTTTAACGCTCGAACTATGACTAGGTAAGAGTATCATTATAAATATTATCTTCATCGCCTTGTAAGTCGCTAACTTACATTTTAGTATAAAGTTCTGATTCTTTATTTAAACTAGCTTAGATAATAGATGTTTTTAATGAATGTTATTTAATTGTCAATGTGCGAATACTTCTAAAAATTGAAATAAGTGAAAGAGTTTTTACCCCTTCACTTATTTGCTCATAAAAAACTGATTTGTCCCCCCTATTCTTCTAAAAATTTTTTTATTTTTTTAAGACCAAGTTTTAAACTTTTCTCAACTTGATTCTTTTTGACCTTTTCTATATCCGCGATTCCTCTTATTGTAATTTCGTTAATGATATGTAGTTCTATTCTTCTATATTGTGTATCAGTCAATGTTCCTAAAGCTTTACCTAATTTTTCAGTTTCAATATTTTTAATAACGACATCTTCCACGCTACTAGGTTGCTGAAAACTTCTTTTATATATATCCATTTCTGATAAATCAGAATGTTCTAAATGCCTGCTTGTCTCATTTTTGATTTTTGTATAAGATTTTTTTGAAGTCATATATATATCAAAGATTTCTTTATCAATTTGTACTCTACAATTATTTTTAGCACTGTCCATAAATGATATATAATATTTATTTGTATTTTCATCATATTCTAAAGTATAACTATCTACTTCGTATAACATTCATATTTCCTCCATTTCATTTCGAATTTTGAAATGAAATGTGAGGTGGTCCTCTACAAAGAATCAGCCTTATTAATACAAAAAAAACAAGTAAGAACAAAATGGCATACTTGATGGTAATAGAAAATAAACATACTAATTTTAAGCAAAAGAATATAATAATATTAATAAATATATTTCTTGTACTGTTTTGTTTATTTCCCATAAGCAAAAAACTCCCATTAGAAAATTAAATTAATCAATTTCTAAAAGGAATTTTTTATTTATATAGTTATATATTAAAAATAATCAAGGGTTAAATATGATACTGATTCTTTCTTTAGTGCATTATAGTAAGTTTCATTTGAATAACCTTATAGCCCTTGATTAATTGACTAGATTATACCTTCTTTTAAATTGCACGTGTTAAAAAGGTCAAAAAGGGCTAAAAAGGTTAAAAATGGCTGGTTTAATGTCGAAAGATGTCGATATTTTATTGGCATAAATTGCCAATTCGTATTGATTTTACATAATATATATGATATAATATCGCTGAATAAAACATTTGTGGAGGTTAGCAATATGCTTAAAGTTTTAGTCGCAGATCAAAATTTTAAGGCAAATTATGATTGCTGTAATTATCTTGCAAATGATAAAGAGTTAAATATAGATACATATAGCTCTTATACTGGCGGTACTACATTAAGCAAATATTATGAAATACATCCTAATTTATTGCTAATATCTTCAGATTTTATCGATAAAAGTTATATAGATGTTATTAATGAATTATCTGCTAGTTCGGAAGAGAGAAACAAATGCAATATTATTGTATATATAACTAATGTTAAAAGTGAAATATTTGAGTTAAATTGTTTAGCAAAAATATATCAATGGAAACACTACGCTCCAGAATTATCAGAGATTAAAAGGGAAATCGTCCAATATAACTTTGATAAAGATATATTTTATGAACCAAACGATACAACTTTAAGGGGACTATTTTATAAGCTTAATTTAAACAATGCAACATTGGGTGCTGATTATCTAAAATATGCAATAAAAAAATGCTATAAGAATCCGCAACTTTTGAAATCATTAAATGTTGTTTTTGAAATGATTTCAAAGGAATTTAGAATACCTTTTGAGTCAGTTAGACCTGCAATTCGTACATCACTCAAAAGCGTAAGGATATCAAAACAAGAAAAGAAAAACAAAGGATTTTTTTGCCTGTTTGAAACAGAGGATGATATAACTCCTAAAAAATTTATATATGTTATTACAAAAAGGTATTTAGAGAAAAAATTATAAAACCTACTCAGTGTGAGCAGGTTTTGTTTTTTATATATTAATATTTATATTGTTTATATTCTTCAAGAATGGTTGCAACTGAACTGTATGGATCTGTAACATCTGCATTCAACTTATTCCCTGTTATATTAATTACTTCCATCAGTTCGTTATCTGGGATTTCTCCAATTGTGTTAAAAACAGGAAATTTATCTTGTAGTTTTTCTTTTACTTTTGTTACTAAGTCCAATCCTGACATATTCTCAAAATTATATTCAGCAAATACAATTTCAGGTTTCAAATCTATTATTTTATTATAAGTTTCTAGTCCTGTGGATGCAGTTCCTATTACATCAACATAAGTAAGATTTTTTATAGAGTTAATTATTGCACTTCTAACATTTTCATTACTGTGAGCAATAAAAGTTCTTATTTTGCTAGGAAATAATATTTTATCAAAGTCAAAAGTTTCCTGTGTTAATATGTTTCCAAAATAATGGTCTTTACCGTTTTGAGTTTGTATTATATCAGCATTAGGAAGAATAACTATACTTTTTTCAAATTCACTTTGACTTTTATATTCAATTTCCCCTATGTTTTCAAATGTCTTCAATTTAGATATTCTATCTTTTACATCTGTTTCACTTACTTCAAATAACGCTTCGTTTTCTAGAGCTTTTTCTCTTACTGGCATAAATTTTAGAAACTTCCATTTCTCTATTTGATAATTATTTAAAAATTCTCCCAATTCTTCCAATTTATCTATGTTTTGTTTGCTTACAACAGTATTTATCCTTATCTTGATATTAATGTTTTGGGTTTGTATTTTTTCTAATAGGTTTTTAATTATTTCAAAATGATTATTTTCTTTTCCAAGAGCTACATTTATATTGTTGTCAATTGAATCAATAGATAAATTAATCTCATCTAATGTATTTAGAATGTCTTTAGTAAATTCATTATCATTTTTAGACAAGTATATTGCATTCGTTACAAGCTTATTATGTATGCCTTTTTCTTTTGCTTCTCTCATTAATTTATTTATTTGTGGGTATAATACTGCTTCTCCACCTGTCCAAGTAATGTGGTCTATACCACTTGAGAATAAATGATTTAATACTAATTCATTTTCTTCAAATGATAAATTAGAAATATTATTGAAGCCGAAAGCAATATTTACAACCTTGGTTGCAAACCGTTGTGATTTTCCAGCAGACTTTCTTTTTTTGCATAATCAAAACCTCTTATCTTTATAAATTTTTACATAATTATTATATAATAATTTGAATGATAAGTATATTTGATTTTTTCTAATGTGAATTTGATTTTTTAAAACAAAAAAGAATATTCATAATGAATATTCTCTAATTGATAACATTAATCTTTTAAATATTTCTTTATAAAAATTTTATCAACATTTGTTAAGTATTTCTCTACATAAACTAGATGGATTTTTATTTCTGGTAATTCAATTGGCAGATCAACTTCATATACTTCCTCTTTTTTTAGTTCTTCTTCAGCAGCTTCCTTCATTACATACCCTATTCCTAATCCTTGCTTAGTTTCTTCAATTCTCATTTCAGTGATATCAGCGTGAATATCAGCTTGTATATGCACATTATGTTCATTTAATACTTCAAACAGTTCTTTTGTTGAAGCAGAATTTTCATAATTCAATATGTATTTATAGTTCTCAAGTTCTTTTACATTTTCTATTTTTAATGGAATATGAGAAATAAATATATTATGTACTTCCTTTAATGCTTTTGTTTTAAGTTCATTTCTATTTTCCTTTGAAACTATATCAATTATAGCAAAGTCAATTATATGTTTTTGCAATAATTGAAGCAATCCATTATAGTCAGATGCACCAACTAAATCTATTTTCCAATTTGGATAATCTCTTTTGGCTTTTGAAATACACTTTGCTAAGTAGAATTTTGAAATATGTGATGGACACCCAATTGAGATCCTAGCCTTTGATACATCATAATTTTGTATGATTGTATTTTCTGCAACTTCAAGTTCTCTGATTTTATCACACATTGAATCATATAGTTCTCTACCAGGTTTTGTTAATACCAAACCTTCTCTTTCTCTAAAAAAAAGAGTGATTCCTAATTGCTGTTCTAAATTCTTAATATGCGAACTAATTGTAGGTTCAGTAAGAAATAGTTTTTTGCTTGCTTCTTTGTAATTTTGGGTTTCTACTACTGTACAAAATATTTTATATAGATTGAGATTAGTATCACTCATATAAATACCACCTTATAATATTTTTTTTAACTCAATTTCAGCTTTCTTGACAAAAAAATCTTTGGTATCTAATGGCATCTCTAGTTTTTTAACTTCATTTATTAATTTTTCTATTGTGTTTAACTTGTTATCATTTTTTACTGTTTCAACTTCAATTAATTTTTCTCCATTCTTTATATCTTTAGTCGCAATTAAGAGATTGTCTTTTCTATAGATAGTATCCTTTTCCTCTATTTGCATTAACTGTTTATACCCTATTGCTTTTAAAAAACTTTCTCCTTCTTTTAAATTCAATATCTCACAATCTGTTTTACTTTGTTTTAAAATCACACCATTTTCATTAATTGTTTTATTTTTAAATGTTAATTTTATAATATTTTTATTTGAAGTTAAATCGACAATATTTCTTAGTATAATTGCTTTACCTAATATATCTCTTATTGAAACTGTAGTTAAATCTAATGAGGTTGGAACAAAATATCTGTCATCCAGTGTGAAATATTCTATGGGAGTGAAATTCATATTACTCAATATAGAATGAAATTTTTTAATATCACATGTGATTTTTAATGTTATTTCATTGTTCATATATCTTATCTCCACTTATTATATATACTATAAAATTATACCATATTATGTAAATTTTTTCAATAGGTTATATATCTAAATATAGATAACTTTAATATTGATTTATTAATGAACGACTATTATTATCAATAGCTTTTATATATTTAGAATATTTTCTAGCGAATTCTTCACTTGATATTTTAATTATTTGCCCACCAATGCATAAATCAATTGTATCTAATTCAATAATTTTTGACATTCCTAGTGAAACTATTAGTAAACTACACTTATTCATTAATTCTTCGGCGAAAGATAAAACATCTAAGTTTTTGTTTTCTTCGGCTAAATTTTTTAAAAACTCATAAAACAATTCATCCCCTAAAACTTCTTTTGCAATATTAGTATAGCAGAATTTTTTCATAGCTAATTTCCTCCTTTTTTGTTTAATATACCTAATATTTTAAACTTTAAAAGAATAATTTTACAAGTTCAAAAAAAAATTAGCATAAAATAGTAACAAACATAGAAAAATACATTATTTGATATACTTTTCTATGTCTGCTATTTTTTAAAAAAATAGGAGGATAAAACCTCCTATTTTATAATTAAGCAACTTTTAATACTTTTTTTTCCCATTTTTTAATGAATTTGGATTGGTTGCTATTAGGGATACCATTATTCTTTGTTCTACTTTGAGATATCTTTCCATCAATCACTTCTATTGTTATAAGTGATTTTTGGGGAGTTTTACTTTCTCTCATAAAATATATGTCGCAATTTCCTTTCGCATATTTTTTTGCATAGGTTCTTACACAATGATTTAGTTGTTCGCTTTCATTTTCCAATGATTCAAAACTTTTTGCAGGTACTAGCATATATTTTTTATCACTAAAAGAATTTTTTTCTAATTGTCTATATCTTCTATGTATTTGTTTGTCTACTTGTTTATTATCTTTTATGAGAACTTGTTTTGAATATTCATCATGCTTTGCTTTAAGATTTTTAGGAAATAAGTAACGTTTATTTGTTAAATCTATTCTTAATTTCTTTAAAAAACCTATATAATCTATATACATTTTTATATCAAAACCTTTTTTTCCTTTTGCGTATTCAATAAAATTATCTAAATTTACAATTTTTTGTATCTTTTCTATATCAATAGGATCAAAGTTATTTAGAAAATTTATATTGTCTATATTTTGTACTTTATAAATTTTTAGAATACTTAATTGCCTATAATCTATATTGTATTTTTTCATAAATTGATAATATTCTTTTTCAATCCCAAATCTATCTTTAAAACTTTTACCCTTATTAAAAGCACCTGCATCTGCAGCTAGCTTATATAACTGCATTTTTGCAAGGAACTCTGTACTAGGAAAATTATTCATTAAATGATATTTTATATCAAGTTCATCATTGTTTTTAGCAACATCCCATAATTGAGAGTATTTAAATTCTGTATTTTTAAATAGTTCCTTTAAATTTTTATCATAAACTTTTCCAGAAGCCAAAAAAGATTTATAAAATTTATTAAATAATCTCCATTTCTTTCCTTCTCTAGTGTGGTCAATGCGAATTCTTCCCCACAGAGAGTTATATGCTCTATCATTTGCCAATTCTATTATATTTTTATCTTTATTTTTGCTAATAATTATTCTTCCATATTCTGCTGGCTTTGAGTGATATATTGATTTTGGTGTATATCTTGTAAAGATTTCAAATAATCTTATTACCCATTTATCATCAATTTCATCAACTAAAATTAATACGTTTTCAAATAAATGCCAACTATAATTACTCTGTTTAATTAAATATATGTTATGACATTTAGGACATTTTTCATATTCATTTATAGTTTTACTAGATTTGAAATTTGTACCACAATTGTGACAATTACATATTCCTTTTGACTTTATAATAAAATTTTGTTTTGCTTGTTCTTTTTTTACGAAATAATACCAGCCTTTTGGCATCTTTAGTTCTTTATCTATTTTATTTATTAATACTCTATATTCTTTTTTTAAATAACTCATGCTTTCATTACCTCCTATGCAGCAAACAATGATATTTGCTCTATATCTTCTTTTTTATTATTGGTATCTTTTTCTGTGTTACAATTATCAAAATCAAAAATTGAACCAAATTCATCATCATCTGTATTTGATTTTTTTATATCACCAGAGTTAGAGTTTTTTGATTTTGCTTTTTTAATGCCAAGTTCATTATTAGATTTTGTAAAATATTCTTTAGCCCATTTGAAAACCAACTCATCTTCTATAACAGCCACACCATTTGTAGCTTGTTTTTTGGCTCTATCTTTAATTAGTTCTGCCATATCTTTTAAGTTCTTTTCTTCATTTAAAAAAGATTCATTTAATTCAGTATGAAGCATTAAATGATTTACTATTATATTTAAATACTTATCTTTTTGTCCCTCAATCATTTTGGATAATCTTTGTATTCCATCCATTCTTATTACCTACTTTCTATTAATCAAGTCTCCAATCATAGTGGAATTCCTTGCTATATTTTTTTAATTTATCAATATTAATTTGACAAAAGTCTATGGTTTCATGTTCTGAAGCAAACGAATTGCATTTTTGACTTGTATAAATATCCTCTATGATACCCATTTTTTTTAAAAACTTTGTAATGCCACTGTTTTCTGAATAATTTTTTATTGTAGTAGTATCTGGCATGTACAGATAATTAGGCATATTAACTGTTGCAGTTAGTATGTCTCCTTCGTTATCATTTTTTATTTGTATAAACATCGCTTGGGGATTATATGCATAATTCCCAACTTCAAAATAACAATTTGTATAATTTTTATATTTAAATGTTTTATATTTCATTTTTATCTCCTCCTATAATGTAATAAGAGATGGTCAACCATCTCTTATTAACAATCTTATATTTATTTTGTTTTATTTAAATTTTCCTTAAAAATAAGAAAAGTATTTAATTTGTATTGCCCTTCATCAGAAATCATAACTTGTCCACTTAAACTATCCAAATACTGATAGCCAGCTTTTGACTTTGATATATACATATAATATCTAGTGGCTATATAATTATTATCAATAACATTGTTGTAGTAATTGCTTAGGACAGGCAAAGCATTCATTTTATATGCTTTTTCTTCTAATAATTTTATAAATAATTTTTTTATTTTATTTCCAATACTTTCGGGAACTCCTGCAAGATATGCTCGTTCTAGAAATAATGTTAATATTTCATTATCTACTTGTTTATTAACAGTAGGATGCTCATCAATTTTTTCTAAGTCTACAAAAGATAATGAATGCTCATTATTCATATCTTTATAGCTTCCTTTTGTCAGTCTAATCATTGCTCTCGCAACTATTTTATCATTAAGCTTTGCATATAAAATTTTCTTATTACTATCAAAACATGCTAGTAAACATTTATTATACATTCCTCCTTTATAAGAAAGACATGTACTTACGGGTTTTTCTCCTAATATCATAGTATGCAAGAAATCATCATATTCTCTTACATCAATATCTGTTTCCTTTTGTTCTCTATTATGTTTAGTCCATTCAGTTATTTGATAGTCTTGTAGATTAAATGATAGTTCTTTATTTAAGTCATTATCATGATATTTTAATTTTTGAAATTCTCCCATTAGTTCTGATTTTACAATTAATTTAAAAGCATCTTTATTATTGCTTGAATTACATAGTCTATAATAATCATACATTAATTCAGACTCATTTCGTAATAAGGCTACTTTGATATGATAAAGGTTATTTTTTATAAAACTTTGACTAATTTGCATTTCTTCAACAAGTTTTTTCCAACAGTTATCTACATTTAATATATTACTTCTAAAATCTTCTAAGGTTTTATATTCGCTCAAAGAATTTTTATTGCGTAGAGCAAAAGACAATTCATCTTTGTTTTTTATTTCACTAACAATAGGTAGCAATTCATTATAATTAATTAAAAGATCTACTGCATCAGTTGGTGTTAATCCTTTAATACTTTTAAAATCATTATTTATCCAATTATATAAAGGCTTAATTTTTATTTTCTCAGCTAATTTTTCTAAATCATTTTCAGTTTGCACAAAATTAAGTAAATCTTTCTTTATTAGCTGTCTTATTCGTACTAATCGTTCATCAATTTTTAATGAAAGCAAATGATTATAAAATTGATAATATTTTTTACCTGTTGATTTGAATAATGTTTTTATTTCATCAAAGGTATAACATGTTTTAGTTAAGCTTGAAATATGAGAATATGCACAGCACATATATTTAAACTCATTCAAATTGTTTAATGTCAAGTCATTAATATTTAAAAATATTGAATAAAGTTCTTTTTTAAATAAAATAGATGTACTAGGTATTTCTAAGAATAAATCATAGTTATTTTCTATTAAACTTAAAAAATTCTTTTTATTATTACTTATTGCATATATTATCAAGTTTTCTTTTAAATCAGGGAGCTCTTTTAAATTTACATTTTTTAATCTCGTTCCAAAAATAAAATTAATATATTCAACTCTTGTGGAAATTATCTTTTCTATGTCTTTATTCTGGAAATTAGCTAATCTGTGTTTTAATATCTTTAGATCGTATAAATTACAATCATTTTTTACCCATTTCAATAATAACATATATAAACTTTCATTATTTATTTTTTTGGAAAGATCAACAATATAAGAATGTATTTCCTTTGCATTAATATTTATGCTTTCATATTCTTCAAAAGACAGTGGAATATTCAACTTGTTTTTATACAAAAAACACATTAGATTTTGAAAATGTTGATTGTTTGCTAATATTTTTATTATGTCAACAATGTGTTCCTTTGGAATTAAATTATAATCAGATAGAAATGGAAATAAAAATAATAGTCTTTCTTGATTGTTTAAATCTTTTAAGCTAATATTTTCAGAAGAATAAAAATATTCAAGATTTTTTATTACAATATTTTTTTGTTCTTCAGTTGAAATCATATTATAAAAATATTTTAAATAAGTATATCTTACTATACTATTGGTATCTTCTTTCATTACAGCTATTATTTCTTGCACTTTGTAATCTGTCAAAAATTCATTATTGTTATTAATTATTTCAATAAAATCATTTAAAAACTGTAAATTTATAGATGATTCATATATTTGAGATAAATATGTGATTGTTTCTGGCGATTTTGCAAGTGCTCTTTGAATATTAAAATACTCAAAATAAATATTACTTTCTAAACCACTGCTATTTAGTGCACTGCATAATTTCTCTAATTGATCAATAGTAAATTCTTTTATTAATTCTAAATTTAGTTTTTTATCATACATTTTTGTAGCAATATTAACATGTTCTAATAATTTTTCCATTATTACTCTCTCCCCTTTCGATATATAGTGATATGTAGTTACCAAATTCATCTATGCTTATTTTATTCTTCTTTAGGAATACTTCCAATAAGTTGAGAAATTTGATAAGCAAGTCATTATTTATATTGTATTTATCAATATTGTTGTTTAAGTATTCAATAATTAATGCACTACTGATTTCCCATGACTCATCATCCCAACGATATTTATAAATAAAGTCATATAATGATGCAAAGTTATTATCTTCAATAGTAGCAAACTCGTTTATAATTTTTTCTTTTTTTTCTTCAAACAATTTTAATTTTTCTTGTTTTTCTTTTTCTATATCATTTGCAATAGCTTTTTCTAGTTCAACCTTTGTTAAATATTTTTCTCTTAAATATTTATTTTGAGCTAAAGTTGGAAAAATTGTTAATATTGAAAAATATATTACCCTTAATTTATTCTTTGGAAAGAATTCTAGTATATCAGTACTGTTTAATACCCTTTTTATAAAATCAAAATAATTTTCAGGGTGTGTTTGAAATATATATTTATCTAATAGTATTATTAGATAATATAATTCTTCTTCTTTCAATGGAAACATACTCTTGAATGAAATATTTTCATATGTTCTATACAAACATAACTCACAATATAAGGAATAAAAGTCAAATCCATAATCATCAATATTGTACATATCAACTTTTTTGTTTGCCAAAATATAAGTAAGAAAAGTATAAGATTCTTCATTTTTTATTCTCCTTACATATTCTTTTAAATGTTCAAAACCTTGTCCTTCTTTTTTTATAATATTCTTTTCATAGGTAATATAAAAATCTTCTAAAGATATTATTTTTGCTTTTACCAATTTAGAAAATACATCTGTTCTGTCATAGTGAAAATGATAAAATGAATCAATATATGAACTTGATGTTAGCTTGTTATATTCATCTATGCATTTTTTTATCTTTTCTGTGCTAAAATTATATTTCATTATGAATGAGTCAAATATTTCTCGGCAGATCAAAAAATCAAAATCTTTAAAAATAATATGCCATTTTTTATCTAAAATATTAAATGAGTATATTTCTTTAGATATTTTATTGTAAAATCTTATAAAAGTAATTGGATTTTTTATATTTATTTCATCCCTAATTGCTTGTTTTATACTGTAATTACCGTCCGTATTTTAATATCTAAGTGTTCATATTTTTTTAATATAGAATCGATTAATTTATATAGGCTTTCTTCACAGCTGTATTCAGAATCAAGTAAGGTTTTACAAAGATTTATTGCAATTCTCTCTTCAGTTATTGAATTTCCCATCCTTACAGTTTTGGGAATTAAGGAGTAATATAGAAAACCATAATTTAAGTATAAAATTTCTTCCTCTTTATAATTATTACTAATCAATATAGTATAATTACTATTATTGCTTTTTATTAGCTGTGTTGGAAGTATGAGTAGTGACTTTAAAACTGCAGCCTCCTTTTTTCTGTCCTTTTTTATTATGGAATAAAATATATTTATAAACCAAGAATACAGTTTTATATTGTTTATTACTCCAATTGTTCGTTTTTTTCCTAAAAGCTCAATAATCTGATTTCTTAATAGAGTATATATTTTTTCTATATCATCAAAAAGTGATAAAACAAATATTAAGTCTTCTGTTTCAAGATAATGATTTTTCAAAAGATTAGTTTTATATTGCTCATTTTTTTTATTATTGTATAAATATAGTGCTCCTTGCAAATAAATATCATCTTTTGCCATAGTATTTATCTTTGTTATAAAATTTACAAGTTGATTCCCTACTATCATATTGGTGGTTATAGATTCAGTTGTAAATCCCAAAGCTAAAGCAATAGCTCTTATATCATTTATGTTATCTCCTATTTTTTCTTCATATCTCTCTAGTAATTCCCCTAAATACTTAACTTGAAAATCTTTTTGCATATCTACATTATTTAATGATTTAAACCAGATACACTTGTCGGATATATTTTTTAAAGTTGAACGATAATCGTTGTCTGAAATTTTAATTATATAATTAATTAATTTGTTACATAATTCTATGTTTACCTTTTTTTCAAATGCTTCATTTTCAATGAATTCAATTTCATTTTTATCTGTTTTTATTTTCCTTTCTATTTTTTATTATATAAATTGTTTTTTGACATGAAATGCCTAATAAAAAAGCTGAAACTAGTGCAAGAAATTTTCTGAAAATTTCTGAACTAGTAAATGCAATAATTATTGTTATTAAAAGTATTATGCATGGTATAATATGTACAGTTAAATTTTCTTTTGATGAATTAAACATCTTTCTTCCCCCCTTTTATACTTTAGGTTATTTTTTTATAATTTTTAAAGAGATGGAATTTATACCATCTCTTATTTGTTTTAAGCTATTTTTTTATATGTGTTACAATCTTTTTCTAACTCTTGCCCAAGATTATTTTCATTTAGGGCAATTCTAAAATGAACCTTTACATTTTGCTTTTCTAATGTTTCAATTATATTTTCATACATAAAACAACTAGTATGCAAAATTGTATATTGATCTGCATATAGAAAAACTTCATTTACATTTCTGCTTTTTATAATATTTAGAATAATATCTTTATCAATATTATTTGGTACACCTATTACAGTTTTATTAGTATTATTAAATAATTTGTGAGCAATAATCATTTCGGTAGCAATAATTATAGACTTACTTTGCTTAGAATTATATATATCGAACCAATCGTTTGTATCTAGAATCATTGGCCAATTATTGGCTTTTGTACCATTATATTCATTGCTACTTGAAAACCATATATTTTTTGTATCAAGGTTATAATTATTATCTAATAAGATTCTTAATCCATGTACTCTGTTATTTGAAATAACAGGAATAAATATTCCTTTGTGAGATTTATAAGTCCATTTGAAATCTACATCTTGATACATTCCAGGAATACCGTCCAATTTCAAACCACTTTCTTGCAACTTTATACATATTGCTTTTTTCTTGTTAATATTGTTCTCTATACTTTTAAACATATACTTCTCTATGTATGAATCATTAAATCCCATTTCTTTTAGTTTATTATAATGTTTTGAAGATAACTCTTGCATATCCAATAATTTTCTATATACCATATCTCTATAATATTCGTCTTTTAATGGATTATTAAAAACATAAGGAATATTGTCTAAAATAGGTTCTTCTTTTAAGAGCATTTTATATGCTTCTTTAGTTGAAACATATTTTAATTTTGCAAACAGATCTATTGAGCTACCACTTGCTTCGCATTTTTTACAGATGTAAATATTATTAATGGTATTGATTTTTAAATATCCATTCTTTTCTTTTGAATTCTGGCAAAATGGACAGATTGCATATATATAGTTTCCTCTAATACTTGTTTTTTTAATATTTAAGTGATTTATAACATTTGTAATGTTTATGCATTCATATATATTGCTATTATGCATAGATACCTCCTATTTTCTTATGTTGATAGCATATCGTATATTTCTTGTGTTTCATATCTTAAATAAACTTTTCCATAATCGATTCTATCAAACATAGGACCTAAATAATTTTCTATTATCGGTTGATCATCTAATTCTTTCCTATGAACTAATATTCCTTGTGCTCTTTCTTTTTCAAAATTCTGAGTTTTCAATTTTGATATTTTGTTTATTTGTTCCGCCGACAATACTTTTCCACTTAATTTCCCACCATAAAATTCATATAAATATTTTATAGGATTATATAGATTAAATAGCCATTTTCCTAAATCATCAACTGTTAAATTTTCCTCTAGGAATTCTCCATTTTCAATAATAGCTACTTGAAAATATGAAGCTGCATCAATTTTAAAAATCCTATCAATATTATTATCTTTCCAAATTATAATTTGTCCTTTATTTGGCTCGATATCGTCTATAATTTTTATAATAATATTACTTTGCATAAATCTTTTATTTATTAAATTTTCTAGTTCTTGAATTCTTTTAATTAAATCCATATTTATTCCTCCTACGCAACCATTAAATTTTCTATGCCATTATCATAATCTGGAGTATATAATCGCATTTTCTCTTTACTCGACTTTTCATCAATTAAAATAACTACAGCGGAAATTTCGTAAAAATACATTTGTATATAAGTCATAAATACATTTGTTATATCAGAATCAATAGCAGTAATATCTAAATCTAATTTATAGTCTAATTTAAACATTCTTAGTGTGCTTGCATATGCAAGTATCATAGCACCACTACCACAATTTACCTCAAACATTTTCCCATTATGACTTTTTTTATTTATATTTATAATTCCTTGTAGTTTCTTCCCTACCTCTTGCATTGAGCAATTCCTATTATTAAGTAATTTTAAATAGTTTTTATTTGTTATTTCTTGATAAATATCTCCTAAGATATCATAAGGGTCATTTTCGTTAGAAAATAATCTCACTAACTCTGCTCCCATAGCATTGAAATTAAATCTTTCTGAATCATTATACTGTTTGTATATTTTTTCAAGGATATTATGATTTTCTTGATTGAAATATACTTTATTGCTTAATGTAATTGCAAGAATTGCTACTAAGTCTTTAAAAACTTTTTCTGCAGAATATTTTTCTTTATTAAAATTTAATAATTGTATAAACAATTCATATTTTTTATTCATAATTCTTTCCTTTCTTATCTATTTCCTTTTGTAATTTTTCTAATGAATATTAAAAAGGAGACTATGATAATAATCTCCTTAATTTATTATGATAAATATTTTAATTAAAATGGTAATTCATCACTGCTTGATAATTCAAAATCATTCCCAGTATTTTGTGCAAAAGCATCTCCGTATTCGCTAAAAGCATCTTTTTTGCTATCAGCAAAATATACCTCATCCGCAACCACTTCTGTTACATAATGCTTTTGTCCATTTTCATCTTCCCAATTTCGTGTTTGAATTTTACCTACAACACCTATCTGCATTCCTTTATTAAAATATTTCTTACAAAATTCTCCAGTTTTTGCCCACGCAATAATAGGAATAAAGTCCGCTTTTATATCATCGTTTTCTTTTATAAATCTCCTATTAACAGCTAAAGTAAAATTAACAACTAATGTGTTGTTAGTTTGTGTATATCTTTCTTCAGGCTCCTTTGTTAGTCTACCAATTAAACATACTTTATTCATTTTTTATCCTCCTATAAATTTTTAATAATTAAAATTTTACACAGCTATGCTATTAACTTTGTTTCTTTGAGTATAATGCTTGATGCTAAGTTAGGCTGCTGTTCACCTCTACAATATAAATCGACACAGCTATATTTTTTAAATGGATTGTTTTTACTTAATATATCTTCATCAATAAATAATTCATCTTTTTGTGCTTCTTTTAATGCTGCCTTTGCTCTTTTTCTAGCTTTCTTTTCACTTCTGTATATTCCATAAAAACAGATGTCATCTATTGTTCCTGTATCAATATTAGAATAATTGTGTTTATATACCAAATAAAGTTTCATAAATACCTCTTCTTTCTATAAATCTACAACAATATACTTTATTATTTCATCTCTGATCTTATATAATCTTTCAATTGCTTTAATTGCTTCAGAAGAAATATCTTCCTTAATTTCAAATTGAAAAACTAAATAATAGCCATTTGTATTTCCTTTTACCTCATATGCTAATTTTTTTATTCCTAAGTTTTGCTTTTGACTTATATTTCCATAACTAAGTATTTTGCTTTCTACTTCATTTACTATATTATCTAAATCTTTTTCACTTAAATTTGATTTTAAAAGGATTACACTTTCATATTTTTTCATATTATTTATCCTCCTATATTATAAAATAAAAAAACTACTAGTGTAGTTTTTATGCTGCTAATGGTACTTCATAACAGCTTCTTTCTTCAATTTCCTTTTCTATAGATTTCTCTTTTCTTTCCAATACATCCGAATAATCATATAATATCTCTAATGGATTATATTTAATAACAATAGAAACAATTAATTGAGTATCAGGAATTTCTGGTACATCAGTTGTACTTTCAGCATCATCAAAAAAGATTGGAGCTTTAATGCCAGATATATTATTAAACACATTTGAAATTTCTAGACAAGCCCTTGCTTGTTCAGATTTTGATAATTTCTTGAAATCTCTACCTAAATACTGAATATTACAACATTCTGCTATTTCGCCAGTTGATTTTATTAATTTACTAAATTCAATATCAACATTATGCAAATGTTCTTTAATTTTTTCCTTTTGGGCTTCTATTACCAATATTTTTAGCTTGTTGGCAACTTTCTTTTGAAGCTGATTAAGTTCGATTTGTGACTTTATTTCATTTTGGGCTTTTTCACAATCCTTTATTGCCAGCTTTGCTGATTGAATATTCTCAGCCCTGATCTGAACCTCATGATTATTAAATAAAGCTTTGTTTTTTTCTTCTGTCAAAGATTCAATTTTGCTTTTTAATTCTTGCCTTTCAAGTTGTAAAATTTTCATATCTGTAGTATTTAATTTGTTATATAGTAGTTGCTTTTCTTGCTTTTCAAGATTTAGTTTCTTAGCTTTTTCTTTTAATTCATTAGCTTTTTCTTGATATTTTCTAAGTTCATTTGTATAGAATGTTTTTAAATGATTTTTAACATCATTTGATTTAATTTCTTGCCTACAGTATGGACATATCGATACTTCGTTATCAACTTCTTGAAGTTTTTTACTTTCTCTATCATAGTTTTCTGAAATTTTCGCTAAATCTTCGGTTATTATTTCAGTTAATCTTCTATCTATTGCATTTATTTGCCTTTGTAAATCCTCTAAATTTGAGTTTTCAAGATTCATTGATAAACAATTATACCTTTCTTGAAGATTTGCTAATTCCTGTTCTTTCTTAAATTCAACGATTTGCCCTTCCTCACTTAATGCAATTCTTTTTAATGTTTCTAAAGTACCAATATTTTTATTGTATTCCTTTTCTAAAGTATCAATTTCTTGATTTTTATTGTTGGTATAACTTGTTAAATTTGGTATAGGTTCTTTTATAATATCTTTGTCCCCTTGCTCAAGCAAATCAAAAGCTTCACTTGGCTCTATTGAAGGAAGTATATTTCTAATTAAATCCTTTTGCTGTTTAGGCTCTAATGACCAAAAATAATATGGGTTATGGGCTACTAGAAATATATCTTTATCTTTATAAAATTGAACTAAATTTTCTTGTTTTATTTCTTTACCATCTAAAGTTAAATTAATTTCTTTTCCTTTTTCACGAATAAGTCTATGTTCTATACCAAAATTATCTACAAAAGAAATGTCTACTATGACATTAGTTACCTTCTTTCTGTCATTAGCAACTGGTTCCTTCTCTTTTCCATTCAAACTTGTACCAGTTAAGCACCAATTAAACAAGCTTCCAACAGTGGATTTTCGCTGAAAATTCGCACCAACAATATATGTTTTACTTTCATCAAAAGATACAGAAAAATTATCAGGTAAGTTTTTATACCCAATAACATTATTTATACTTTTTATATACATAAAGTTCTCCTTTCTATTCTTATTAACTTGCTTGTTTTTGATTACCAAGTGTAAAAATATTTTCAAAATCGCTAACCTCTGGATTGCCAAGAATTTTTTCAACATTGTTTTCGTTTAATTCTCCTTCATCATTAACAATGATGCTAGTACTTTCCATATTGTCGTTTTTTGTGTATTTATCCTTTTCGGCATCATCTATTGTTGGAATTGCAAATGTTTGAGTTATAGCATATTTATATGCACCACTAAGAGCTTTATAAACAGCCCATCCTTCTTTATCACAACCTTCACCAGGTACATTGACATCCATATAATCACACTTTCCATCTTCATCTGGTTCAGCATCATAGAAACGATAAATCATATTTATAAGTACATCATTGCCTCTTGCTGTAATTTGCTTAACTTCAAGAGGATACATGATAACTTTTTCTTCAATCATAGCTTCTCTTGCTTTGAATATTATCATTGCTATTGATGCATAGTCAAAATTCTTATCTTCGTTTGTTTTATCTTTAATAATTGGACCTATTTTTTCCATTACCTTTAATACTTTATTTACTATCATTCTTTATCCTTTCTTTGCTGTAAATAATCAGCAGTATTTTTAAAATTTACTTTTATTTTTCTTTCAACAGAAAAAACTTTTACATTATCATCATTTTCTGAAAATTCCATAGTTTTTATGTCAGATAATACATTCTCATTTATTAAAACATATTGAAATGGTATATTTATGCTTTTAAATTTTTTAAGTGTTGATTCTAAAATCATTATGCTTTTATTACTTACTGGCCAATATACGGATTTCCATCCAATAATAATATAATCTTTATTATCAATATAAAATTTTCTGTATATATCAATTTTTTTAAACTTATTATTACTAATTGGTTCACAACTCTTGATATTCGATTTAAGTTGTTCATATCCCTGTTTTGTTGTACAAAGTCTTACCTGATATTTATCTGTCTTATTTCTTTTCTCTCCTAAAATTCTTTCTATTGAATTTTCATTAAACCAATCCTTGTTACCAAAAATTAGTTCAATATAATAATCTTCATAAAACTCATCTTTTCTAATAATAAATCCTAATTTGTTATTAACTTCACCGCATTTCCTTGCCTATTCCATTGATTTTAACTAATTCTCCACAATTAAATTTGTTTCTCATATCGTTTTATCTTTCTAATTCTTCTTTTAATACATTATAAAAACTTTTTGAATATTTTTTAAAATTACTCTTGTTTTCTTTTAAAAAATCGGATATAATTTTAGCAATATAAATGCTTATGTTGATAAAAATAAGGATTGTTATTATTAGAATTTTTTTAATTAATTTAAACATTTTTTTATAATTTCCCTTCCTATTTTTAATAATAAATAAAAAAGCTACTTAACCCACATTAAGCTGCTTTTTTTATTTTTCCATCATCATCAAATACTGTTGCACCACCTTCTTCATTTATTATTTGTTTTATCTTATATTTGCAAAGTATGTTCATATTAGATTCAACTTTAGATTTCTCTAATTCAATTATACTCCCAACACCATATTTTAAAATATCCTGGTTAGCCTGTGGATGTAGTACATATTCTACGTCTTGACCATTTATATCTTCGAAAATTATTTTGTCGAATTTTGTGTTATTAATAATTGTTGGAATAAATTTTTTAGTAACCAAGTAATTAGAAAAATCTTGCTCAGAATCTTTTGAAATTTCATTATTTATATTTTCAGTATTATTAACTGTTCCTTCTTCTAAATTGTCATCTTTACTATCTCTTTTTAACAAATCTTTAGACTTTTTTTCATCTTGTTTTTTTGTATCAGAAGATTTGTTCTTTTTTTCTGCATCATTAAGTTGTCTGACTTCTTGAACTGTATTATCAACTAATCTAGGTGTATTATTTGTTAATTTAGGTTTAATATCGGTTCTATGTAAATCTATACTATAATATGTACCATAAGCTAAACTCTGTTGTTCTGTTAATGATAATTCAAACGGAACATCTACAATACTAATACCTGCTTTTTTATACTTTACTATTTCAGAGGCAATGTTAGATAGTGATATTCCTCCAGAAGTGCTTAAATTCCATAGCCCTCCAGCATCTATTCCATCTAGTGTGAATTTTAAACTTCCTTTTAATTTGCATTTTCCACTTTGCCTATGTTGGCAATTTTCATTGCATTCAACTTCGATTTGAGTATTATTGTTTTTAGAATCCTTGCCAATGGTTATAGCTTTTGTACCATTTCCAATACAAACAGCTTTATTATTAACATATCTTTTAAACTTAAAATTGAATGGATTTTCCGATGTAAACCTTATATTTAATTTAGTTGGTTTTCCGGGATATAATTGGTTGAAAATATCTACTATTTCGCTACTTGTTCCTTTATCTTCTTCAACATGAAAATTAGATAATTTTTGAGGTAAACCATTTACATTTTTTGTACCAATTTTTATATTTCCTATAATTCTTTCTCTTACAAGATTTTGTATATTCATATATTATCCTCCTATTATTTTTATGCAGCACTTTCGATAGAATATTCTGTATATTCAACAAGCTGCACTAATTCATTTAATATTTTTTCTTTTAACATATTGTAATCTTTTTGATTTATATATGAATCTTCATTTTCAAATATATTCTCATCAAGATTAGTATTATTAATTTTGATATCATTATTACATAGCAATTGTTCAAATTCCCAAATGATCTCTTTGGCAACTTCTTCACACCAATTTTTACTAACTAGCATACTTTAGAACCTCCTTATAATATGAATATTCATACAATTTTTCTAAATCAAGTTCAACTACAGGTAGTAATAAAAATTTTACTACTACTTTTTTAGAAATTCTTTTTATTATTCCTAAATCGAGAAGAAAACTTATTAAATTTGTATTAGAATAATTATCAATAACTACTTCGTTTTCCTTTAATTTTTCTTCCACATTAACTGTTACGTTTGAAATATGTGAAACATTTATATCATTTTCTACATTTCCATAAACCGCTAAACTTAATTTTCCTTTTTCGTATTCACTAATATCAAAAAAACAGTTTTTGTATTTTACACCATTTGATTCATAGTTAAATCTTTTCATCAAACTTTCTCTCCTTTTTTATAAAATTTTAATAATTTGTATTCAAAAATTCGTGAAATGATCCTCCTTTCTTTTCTTATATTTTTGCACACAAAAAAACAAGCTAGATTTTTTAATAATCTTACTTGTTTTTTTATATTTTAAATTTTAAGCACACTTCCCCCCTATAGTTGTACTAAAAACTATAAGTGGCATTTTAACATAAAGTGCTACTTACTTTAACTTTGCATCAAATGCAAAGTAACGCTAAAAAATTAGCTTTACCCTGGTTATCAGGTATAACTATAAAGTGCTTGATCTTTATAGTTATTATTTTTGAATACATATATATTTTATAACATTATAAATTAAAATGGAATATACACACTCATTATTTTTTTATTCTATTAAACACTGCATTTAAAACATTTTAGAATATCCGATTTTATTTTTTATTCTCGTTTTTTCTTTTTTCCTTTATTTTGCCTAAATTAGGAAAAGTGGCAACAGCTAAATCTTTAAGAATATCAAGTTCATCTTCATCACATCTATCTATAATGTTTAATAATATTTCTTTATTTGAATACTCTTTTTTATTACACATCATTATATCACCATATAGCAAATTGTCTGTTGATACCTTTAATGCTTTAGAAATTTGATGTAAAGTATGGACACTGCTACTTGTTCTACCTCTTTCTAAATCAGATACGTAATTAATTGAACGATTTATCATTTCTGCAAATTTTTCTTTTGATAACGCAATTTGCTCTCTGGATTCTTTTACTCTCCTTCCGAAATTTTCCCAATCTTTATATTCATATCTATCAACTCTACTCATTTATAAAACCTCCAACTAGCAATTTTAAAATTTCAAATTGCTAGTTGTATTATCTCATTTTTTGTATTATTTTATTATCAAGTAGTAAATGATTTATTTTTCTTTTGCTACTTGTTGAGCGAGGATAAATAAAATACGATTTATAATCGTAATTTTTAATTTCTTATTCTTTCAAATATTTGTTGTAAAAAGCTTTTTGTTTGATTTGTTTTGTTTTCTTCAAATTCTATTATTTCATCTTCATTAGTCAAGTTGTTAATATACTCATTTATTCGATTTTCGCTTATTGGCTTATATTCAATATCAAAATGCATTTCTCTTGCTTTATTAACTATTGAAATATCTCTGTCAGCTGTAACAAGAATAAATTGTGGTTTCTTTTTTATATTTTTGTTATTTAGTATTGTATCTATAACATCTATTCCATTCTTATTCGGCATTTGAAAATCAGTAAACACTATATCTGGTTCTGCTTCGAGAATTTTTTTTATTTCTTCTTCACCATTAAAAGCAACTAAGGTTTTTTCTACATTAGGATTTTTATCTATTATTAATTTCATATTCTCCGCAATTACTTGAACATCATCTGCAACTACTACTTTTATTTTTTCTTTCATTTATACCTCCAATTAAAATATATAATTTTCTATTTTATCTCTATTTCCTCCTTCCTAGAAACGATATTTGTCCAAATAATTATTTCATCTATATGCTATATTTCATTATTCTATAATCATTTCTTAATAAAAGATACCCTATATATTTTACAACATAATTATTAAAAAAAATGTTATAAATTGTCGAATGCTTATATTTTATTATATATATACTTTTCATCTAATTTATCAAATGTATTAAAAACATTTTTTAAATTTTCATCTATACTAGATGTTATCGAGGCATTTCTTTGTACATGATTTTCATAATAAATTAATACTTGCTGCTTTACTTTATCGAATTCGTATCTTGTGTATTTTTTATTTTCAATTAATATATTTAGTTGGTCTAATAAATCTAATTCATTTTTAGATAATTCTTTATACAAATTTACAATTTTCTCTGAATAATACCTTTGTTCATAATCATCGCTTTCGTCATAAAGTTTATATCTAAGACAAATTAAGGCTTTTTCTATTTCAATACATAGTGTATTCCAGTCGAATGGACTCTTTATATAACGAATAATATTATTAGGTAAAATAAATTTATTTTGAAAAATAATTTCATCTATCGAAGAAGCAGTTATTAATATAAATCTTATATCCTTTTTGTTTTCATATTGTTTAATTATATCTAAACCGGAAATTTTATCATTTTTTCTAAGAATATCTGTTATTACTACATCTGGATTATATTTTTCAATCAATTCTATTTCTTCCTGAGAAGTTGTTGAAATTCCTATAATATCAATATTGTCCATTTTTTCAATATATTTTTTTTCCAATTCTGCTAAGTTCTTATTGTCATTAGCTATAATTATTTTTACTTTCCTCATTTGATCTCCTTTCCTTTATTTTAATAATAAAACTCGATTTGGTTATACTATATTAGACTAATTGATTAGCCTAAAATGACTAAAAAATTTGATACACTTTATTAATACAAGGAGGCACAATATGAATTTAAATGATGCTGTTAAAATTAGAATTGAGTATTATCTTAATAAAAAAGGTATGTCCTCTTTATGGGAGCTTTATCGTGCATCGGGTGTTCCAAAATCAACAATTAACTCATTGCTCGGAACAAAGAAAACCAACTTGCCAAAACTTTCAACTCTTCTTCATATTTGTGAAGGACTTGACACTAATTTACAAGATTTCTTCAATGATAAGATTTTTGCAGATGTTGAAGACTGCTCTGAAGATAAAAATGAAAGATAATGCATAAGTTTTACATTAACTATATTTTACTATATTTTACATAAATTGTAAATAATATACAAGCAAAAAGTTAAGGAGTTCCTTAACTTTTTTTGCGATATTAAGGAATTCCTTTCTTGTTGCCATGCATATTTTGATATACTTTTTTGCGAAAGGGAAAGGTGATACAATGATGCAACTTTCAGAGGCAACTAGAAAAAGAATTAACTTTTTATTAAAGCAAAATGATATGAAATTATTTCAATTATCCAAAGAAGCTGGTATCTCTTTGCCAACATTAACTGATTTCATGAAAAATGACACTAAAAATTTAAGAATGGATACTATGCTACATATATGTGAAGGATTTAAAATAACACTTAAGGAATTTTACGATGATAAACTTTTTGATGATGTTATGTCTGAATAGTAAAATACCAAAGTTAAACAAAGCTAACTTTGGTATTTTTTTTATATTTCTATACTGATTTTACCTTCTATGTTATTTATTTTGAAATTACTATCAAATTCTGCTATTCTTCTTAATTTATTTATCAACTCTTCATTATTAATTTTATTTTGTATTGTTATTTTAGAATTATCTATATTAATATTTATTATTTTTTCATTCTCAAGTATAACTTCTATTATCTCTACAAGCATATAAATTAATATCTTTGAGTCACATTTTAAAATTACATCTTCATTATACTCTAAATTAATTTTAGCATATTTCATTTTTAATTCTATGTCTAGAAGATTGTTTAATGTTTCATTTAATTTACTTATTGAAACTTCTCCTAAATTATCAAACTCCATAGTTTTTGTCATTTCTACTAATTTTCCTATTGCTAAATTTATATCTTCAGCAAATCTTTTTCTCTCTTCTTCAGTAACACCTTCAGTACTTGCCAAAATATTTGACAATGGACCAATAACCATTGATTCTTCTCTTATTTGTCCTAAAACTTTTCCGAAAAATTTTCCTAAAAATTCATTACTATATCGTAACTTATTAATCTCATTTTTTTGTTCAAGCAATTTTTTATATAAATAAGATGTTTTAATAGCTGATTTAGTCATCAATACTAGTTCATCATCACCTTTTAATTTATCGATATATCCTTGTATATTTAATGAATCCAACATTTCCATTGGTGGAACTTTGTCAGAATATCCTGTTCTTAGTATTATAACTGTTTCATTATTAAATCTCCTTAATTCTTCGATAAATTTATCTCCGTTCATTTCAGGCATAAAAAAGTCAAGTAACAATACATCTATCTTATTATTTTTAAGAAATTCTAAAGCTTCTTTAGGATTTGAGTATGTTATAACATTCATTCCCTCAAATTTTAAAGTACTTTTTGTTGCACTTAACACTTCTTCAATATCATCAACGACTAAAACCCTAGCCTCTTTATACATATTTTCTTCCATTTTAATTTTCCTCCTTATTAATTGGTAGTTCTATATAAAATATTGTTCCAACACCATCTGTAGTTTCAAAATACATTTTTCCTTTAAAGCTACTTTCAATAATTGTATTAGAATAATAAAGTCCGAAACCAGTTCCATTTTCCTTTTTTGTCGTTTTCATTTCCTTTAATAATATATCTTTTACTTCATCGGACACCCCGCCAGCTTCATCTTTTATTGTTATAATATATTTATCACTTTCTTTTATTGCGTTAACTTCAATTATTCCGTTTTTTCCAATTTCTTGGTATGCGTCTATACTATTTTTTATAACATTTCCTACAACCCTGTCAAGTTTATTTTTCTCACCTAAAATTTTATAGTTTTCATTAACTTTATTTAAAATTTGACAATTATTTTTTCTCAAGATGCTTCCAAATAATATTTCAATACCATCTATTAGTTCCTTTAGAGAAAATTCCTCTTTATCCTTGTCTCCAGTTGCTCTAATTTGATTTCGTACACCTGCTATTGTATTACCCATTCTCTCAATACTACTATCCATATTATTTAAGATATTTATAATTTCATCTTTATCCTCCTGGTCAGCTTGTACTCTGTTATAATTAAAATACTTCTTTAAGGTTGTTACATTGGATTGTATTGCTGATAATGGTGAGTTTAAATCATGTGCAATGCCACCTGCAAATTCTCCTAGAATAGCAAACTGTGCTTGTCTTTGCATAATATATTCATTATCTTTTAATTCTTTTTCATGTTCTTTTGTTAGTTCAGCTATTTTGTTATAGTAATATGATAAATCTCCTATTTCATCATTAGAAACTATGGCAATTTTTTCTTTATTTTTGTTCTTACCTTTTAGTATTTCTTCTAATGAGTTTGATACATTAACAATATTATTTGATATATTCTTTGCTAATATATATATAAATATAGTGTAAATCATTAATGCTCCTATAATTATTGTAATATAGTAAGCCATTAATGTATGATCTGTTGTGTTATATTCGAATCCAATATACCAGTTCATTCCTGTATTATCTTTCAATTTTAATGTATAGGCTTGCTGCTCTGTTCCATAAAATTCATATATAATATCACTGCTTCCTTCAAAATAAAAATCTAAATATTTTTTAAAGAAATCTGATATTTTTGCTTCTGGTTTTGATGTATATTCATATGATATGTCTGGTATATATATAAAGTAATAATCATCTTTACTTTTTAAAGGAATTGATTTTAAGTTTTCTTTTATCTCGTTTAGATTGACATTATTAAAATTCCTATTTTCAAGATATGCTTCATAGTAGCTTGCATTTGTTTTAGCAAATTCTTCTGTAGCTTTAGCATAGCCGATTAAAGAAATTATTATTATGGAAACACCTATAAATGGAATTATTTGCAATATTAAGTTGGTTGAAAAATTTAACCTTAATCCCAAATTCTTTTCGTATTTACTCTCGGACCTATATGTTTTTATCATTACATTTTTAAGTTCTCTTTGAATAAATGTAAATTGTATTATTTCAATTAGTGTGGTTATTGCTAGTAACATCAAAAAGAATTTTAATATAGCTAGTCCATCAGAAATCAGTAAAAATGTTAATGACATTCCCAATACTAAAACTATAATTATTTGTAATAAGTAGAATTTATATGGAACGGTTATGCAGTCTTTTCTTGTTTCTTTAATTTCATCATAGGAAATTTTTTCTTTATTGTGATATTTATTCAAAAATCGATAAATATTTTTTAATGATTTATTTAATGTAAATATATGTATTGCAGTTCCTACCACAAAAATCATTATATATTGCTCGACATGGCTTAATTTCTCAACAGATTTTTGAAATGCAATATTTTCTGAATTGGGTGGATAATTTTGTATAATAGGCATAACTTTATATGTAACAAAGATTAGTATTAAATTAACAAAAATAATTAGTGTATATAATCTTAGTTTCATCTTTTTCACTTCTGTCGTGTTCATTTTTCCTCCTCCTTTTGTATTTTAAATGCTATATTTACAATATTTTTTAAATATGAATCATTTATATTATTCCATTTAAAATTTAAACCATCTAAAATATTTAAAGTAATATCTTTACTATATTCATTAGTATTTTGATTAATAATGGCTTTTAGATGTTCTACACCAACATTGTAATTCTCATATAGCTTTTCTTTGAGGTTATCTACATTGGTGATATTAAGTTCATTATATTTTTTTCTTATTATTTTTGCAATATCTGATACTTTGACAACTTTATCACTTTCAATATGGTAAATAACATTATTGCAAGAACTATTTAATATTATATTAATTGCTTTCACACACTCATCTACAGGTGTTAAATAGATTTCAGAATTAATCATTTCTATTGTTTGCAATCCGATATTTCCTATTTCTTTAATTGCTAGCATAAAAGCATTTTGTTCAAAATTATTCTGAAATTTTCCATCTGACATTCTCGGCATAATGTTTCCAATTCTAAATATTTTAGCATTTACCTCTTTATTATTTATTGCTTTAAGTATCATTTCTTCGGCTTCATACTTAGATATTAAATATGGACTTTTATCAAATGTTTGATTTATATTTAATGTGTTTTCATCAAAGATTCTTGTTATATCTTCATTTTTAAATCCATGCAATGACAATGTAGAAATATGAGCAAAATTAATATTATTTTCTTTGCAAATTTTCAATATATTAAGAACAGTTTTGACATTGTCTTTGTAGAAATTAGCATATTTACCTATATGCTTTACATTTGCAGCACAATTAATGACTGTTGTAACTTCTCTTTTTATTTCGTCTAATTCTTCTGGAAGAATTCCCAAATCTTCTCTTGTTAAGTCTCCATTTACTACAATTGTTTTCTTTTTAATCAGATTGCAAGTTTCTGCATCAAAATAGTATTTAATGGTGTTTTCAAATCTCTCACAACTTGATAATCCTACTTTAGTTCTAACTATACAATATATCTTTTCTGTATCTTTACTTTCTACTAGCTCTCTTAATAAGTTTACTCCAACAAAACCTGTTACACCTGTTAAAAGAACAGTGTTCATATTGAATTTGCTACTAATATTTTTTACTTCTATATTCTCTTTTCTGTTTTCTCTCTTATTTACTATTTCAGTATTCATCATATTGGCTAAATCTTTTACCGTAGAATAATTATACAAGTCTTGTATTGTCATTTTATCGTTTCCTAACGAAATATATAAACTTGTCATATTCAAAGAATCCAGTCCCAAATCATCTTCAAAATCATCAGTAATCGAGAAGTCCGCTTTTACTATTTTCTTTACCTTATCGTAGATCATTTGTTCCAATGTTGTTTGTGGGCTAATAATTTTATTTCTTGTTTTTAGATATTTATTAGCTATTTGGTCTAGTTCTTTTCTGTCAATTTTGCCATTTTTATTTCTTGGAATTTTGTCCAACTCTATAATGTGTTTAGGTTTCATATAAAATGTTATATTTTCATCTATTATATTTTTTATATCATCAGTTTTTATATTTAAGCTTTTTTCGTTTTTACAGATAAATAATATTAATACATTAGAATTTTTTATTTTTGATGTCATAACAGATACTTCTATGTTTTCGCCTAATAATTCTTTGATTCTTTGCTCTACTTCATTTAATGATACTAAATATCCCCCTGCAACTTTTACAAAGTCATCCTTTCTTCCTATAAACTCTAATTCCAAATTTCTATTTAGCTTTACAATATCACCAGTTTTGTAACATTTACATTCACTGCCTGATATTTCATTATATAATGTTATGAATTTTTCTTTTGAAAGTTTATCTTGATGTAAATAACCTTTTGCAATGTTTTTAGCCGAATTTTCCTCTTGATATATGCCTAGCTCTCCTTGTATATTAATAGGTAGAATTTTATTATCTTTATCAAGTATTATAGCTCTTGTCGTTGGCATCAACTTTCCAATAGTTGAATAATCTTTCTGAATATCCTCAACTGTAACTTTATGTTTTGTCATAAACATTGTGGCTTCTGTTGGACCATAAGTATTATAAATACTTAAATTTGGATTATTTAGTAATAATTTTTCAAACTTCTTTGGGTTTAGAACTTCTGCCCCTGTTCCTATTATTCTTAACTTGTCTAATTTTATATTATTCTCAATACACACATTTTGTATTTGCTCAATCCATTTGTGAACTGTAAACAATCTTGTAACATTGTTTTTCCTTATTGTCTCAACTACCTTTTTTGCATTGAATTCATCCTCTTTTGGTATTAATACTAATGTACCACCATTTAATAGTGATGAATAAATATCAATTGCAGAAGCATCAAAAGAATGTTTTAATAGTGAAACTGCAACATCGTCTTTTAAATATTTTAAATCCTTATCCATATTCATAGAATTGATCAATGAAATTATATTTTCATTTTTCATCATGACGCCCTTAGGCTTACCAGTGGTTCCAGATGTGTAAATAATATAAGATATATCCGATGGTAAAATTTCTATTTGGTTGATTTCAGCATTTTTACCTTTGACATCATCAATATTGATTATTTCTATATCATTTACTTTGATAATGTTGATATATTTGGTATTTGTTATCAATATTTTTGATTTTGAATCTTTTATAATATACTTTACTCTGTCTATTGATTCTTCAGGCAAAATCGGAATATAATGATTACCTGATTTTAAAACACCTAAAATACTTATAATGAAATTGATTTCGTTATCTAAAATGATCGGAATATTTTCTCCATATATTCCCTCTTTTTGTATGTTACGGCATAAGTTATTTGCTTTGGTATTCAATTCTTCATACGTTATTTTATTATTTCCACAAATTAATGCAATTTTATTTTTATTTTCATCTACAATGCAATTAAATCTTGACACTATAGTTTGATTATTTATTCCTACACTACCTGTATTATTAAATTGGGTAATTAGTTTTTTATCTGTTTCTGAAAGAGGTGTTATGTCCTTTATCTCTACAGCTTTATTTTCTAAGACTTGTTTAATAATTCCCATAATTCGTTCATGCATATCATCTATATCATCTTTATTCATACAATTTAATAGAAAATCATAATATAAAAGATTTTCTCCAAAATGATTAACATAGCTTATTAACAATGGATTAGCTTGAGTATCATTTGGAATCCAAGTTGTCTTGCCAGTATCTCCATCAAGTGTTACCTCCAATTTGTTTATTTGATATGAAAAGGCTATTTCATATAAGTTAATGTTCTCTTTTGAGAAATCTTGATATGCCTTTTGTATTTCATAATATGGATATTTTGAATGTTTAAAACATTGTAAATTTGTAGTATTTATATTTTTGCAAACATCAATAAATGTCATCTCTCCTTTTGTTATAATATTTATAGGTAGAGTTGCAATAAACATTCCCATCATTTCTAATTCTTTATCAGCTTTTCTTCTATTTAAAAATGGAGTTCCTATTATAATTTCATCTTCATTAAAAATTTTTGAAAAATAAACTGAAATTATGCCCAACAAAAACGCATATTCACTAATTTTATTTTCGCAACAAAAAGATGATATTTTTCCAAACAATTCTTTTTCTATCGCTTTTTCTATCCTTTTGCATTTTTTATCTTTTGGCATTTCATATTCATTTTTACATTTTAAGTTTTTTATATATTCATTCCAAAATTCTTTATCTGACTGATATCTTGGAGATAATCTGTATGTTTCATCTTTTTTTATATATTCTATATATGATGGTTTTATATCAATTTCTTCATCGTTTGATATTTTTAAATAATATTCCTTTATTTGTTCTGCAATTTGACCCAATGTCCACGCATCTGAAATTATATGATGAGTTTTAACACTCACACATGTTTCTACTTTGTTCTGTATTATTCTAATATCATATAGCTTACTATTCATGATCTGCATTTTTTCTTCTGATATTCTTTTTACAATTTTATTGATTTCAGTATCGTCATCATCATTTAATATATATACTTTAAATGTTTCTTTTTCATATTCTGATATATATTGTTTAGCAATTCCACTTTCCTCAACTATTCTAATTCGTAAGGCTTCATTTGTTCTCACTATTTCATTTATTACTTTGTTTAATATATTTACATCTAATTTTTTATTAATTCTAAAAGTTCCTAGGATATTATTTATAGTTGTATTAGGGTTGATTCTGTCTAATAACCATATATTTTCTTGTGGTATAGTTAAATTATACATCTTAATTTTATTATCCATAGGCATCCTCTTTCTAACTTCCATTTTTTCCTATTTTATCATTTTATGTTTTTTTTTGCAACTGCAAATATCTTAATAAAAAAAGTATTGAAAAAGTAAAAAAATCACTTAATCAATACTTTTTGAGGTATTTTGACACATAGCAACTAATTTTGAATTTGAGTTCCATTGTAATCAAAAGTTACTCTTTTAGCACCATTTCCTCTAAAGGCTAACATTACTTTAGGATAAGGTTCAATTCTTCTCCAGTTGCATTCCAATATTGCTTCTCCAGTATATGAATAAAATCCCTGCTGATTTCCTTTTGAAACAAGAATACCTTTTTCATACAGGAGAATTCTATCCCATTCGCAATGAAGTATTTCTTTACCATCAGAATCGAACAAGGCAATCTGTGAATATCTTTCTGCGAAAATGTATTTTCCATTAAACCTTATTTCATCCCACTCAGGATTAAGGATCTTTTTATAATTATCTATTCTATAAAGTCCCTTTAATCCTTCTTTTTTTACGATGATGAATCCATTTTTCAGCTGTATTTGCTCAAAGGATTCACCTAAAACGTTATCTCCTTTCTCATTCCGAAGAATTTGCTCAATTTTTAGCATTCAAAAACCTCCTTACAGAAGAAACATGGGGTTATAGTATAACCCCATGCTCCTGAACGACTTCGTTGAACTGAACTTTTACTGAAGCACAAAGTCCTTGATTGCCTGTACATCGTCAATAGAGAACTCTGTGTTTACACCTGTGGTCATATTTTTGACCTGAACAGTTCTTTTTGCGATTTCATCTTCTCCAAGAATAACCACAAAAGGAATGTTCATTTTGTTTGCATAGGTCATACTCTTTTTGAGCTTTTTGACATTTTTGTCGATTTCTACTCTCAACCCTGCATTTCGCAAAGAAGAAGCAAAGTCAAAAGATTCTTTTGCTGTTCCAAACGGAATTACAAAAACGTCAACAGTAGAAGCCATCTTTCCTGCATTTTTCAACACAAGAATTTCATAGATGACATCAAGCCCAAAAGACATACCAACAGCAGGATATTCTTTGCCATCATCAACAAAGGTCGTGATGATCTTGTCATACCTGCCACCACCGCCAATGCTAAGATTAAAATCTTGACCAGCGATTTTTCTGTCCTTCAAGAATACTTCCCACACAGTTCCCGTGTAAACATCGATGCCTCTTGCCAGATAAGGAGCAAACTTCATACGTTTAACCGCATCAGTTCCTTCCAAATACATATAGAGTTCATCGATTTCCGCCAACCCCTGAATGATTAATTCATTGTTAGAGTTGGCAAGTTTTGACTTCAAACTTGCATAGTCGAGACTAAAATAAGTCATCAACTCATCAAACTGTTCCGAGCTAACATCGAGCTTATTAAACTCTTCAATCAACTCTTCACGAGTAAGCTTTGCAAATTTGTCAATCAGCATAATAGCTTTTCTGATTTTTTCGTCAGAAATTTCACCGAGAACAGAAATGATAATTCCGCTCAAAAGCTTTCTGTTATTGAACTCGATTTCAACATCAAGTCCCAACTGCTGATAAGCTTCGTTTGTCATCATCATATATTCTGCCTCTGCCATCATGCTTTTTACGCCGACAACATCGACATCGCACTGAGTGAACTCTCTGTTGCGTCCAAGTTTCACAGGTCCATCCCTGTACACTCTTCCAATTTCATACCTTTTGAACGGAAGCGTGATGTTCGGATTCGAACTGACAAGTTTCGAAAACGTAATAGTCAAGTCATAACGTAACCCAAGCTTTCTTTTGCCCTGGTCACTTAACTTGTACATTTCGTTCAGAATGTCAGCACCCTCCGAATACTTAGATGCAAGCAAGTCGTATGTGCAAATAATCGGAGTCTCAATGGGAGCAAACCCATATTTCACAAATATCGGCTGCAAAACAGCTTTTATCTGCTCTCTGATTATCTGCTTCTCTGGTAAGTAGTCGTATGTCCCTTTGACATTTTCAAAGTTCTTGCCCATAGCTGAAATCTCCTTTCTGTGATTTTGAGAAAAAATTATTATTTCTCAATTGATTTATGCCTGTGCATATATATTATATCACTTTTCCCATATTATGTCAATTCTTGTAAAAATACACTCTAACAATAGAGTGTATTTCTTTTTATTTAATCGAATATTTTTTTCAAATCATATCTAAAATATAGTCCATTCATATTAATTTTATAGAAATTATCAATAATATGATTCTTTACTGTTTCAAATTTTTCTCCCGTATTTAAAAGTGCAAAAACTCTACCTCCACTTGGATAATATATGTTATTTCTTTTTTCGATATGCTCACCAATAACTTTTATATCATTACTTACCTTATCTAGTCCTACAATATTTTCCTCAAAATTTTTTCTTGTTGTTTCTGGATATCCTGCTGAAAATCCATACATAGCAATTGATACTTGATTTTCTTTCCATAGATTACTAATATTTTGAAAATTATTATAATAGTTTTCAAGCAAATTTGGTAAGCTTCCTTTTAACAATCCTAGTATTGCTAGCCATTCAGGATTGCCTGTTCTTGTATTGTATTCTAATACATATGGAACATCATTTTCTGTTATCATTAATCCTATATATAATATATAGTCATATTTAATTTTTTCTTTTTCAAATCCTTGTATAGTAGGAATAATTATATTCTTCTCTATTTTAGCTAATAATTCTAGTGGATACTGTTGGGTTGATGCTACAGATGCTGTTCCAGCAGTCATTGGACCTTCATTTTCAGGATATTTTCTTTTGTAATCTTGAACAAAAGGAAATACAAAATAGTTATTACCTTTTATCAAAACATGTAGTGAAATTTCATATCCTTTGATTTTTTCTTCTATAATCAATCTTGCATTTGGTGTAGAAGAAAATAATCTATGTATATTATTTATAGCATCATCCAAATCCTCTGGCACAGCAGTTCTTTCAAATGAGTTTTTAGAGAATTGATCAACTTTAAAAACCAAGCCATTAGCTGTTTTATTCCAATTTTTTGTTACATAGTCAATGGCATCATCTATATTGTTGGCTACAAAGTATTTAGGCGTTGGTATATTATTTCTAATCATAAATTCTTTTGAGTACTCTTTACTTGTTTCTAGTAAAGCAACGTCCTTTGTTATTCCGAAAGTAGCAAAGCCAGCATTCTTAAAACTTTCTGTAGCTCCTGAAGATAAGTCTGCTCTATTGCTTATAACTACTAAATCCGGATTAATTCTTTTAGTTTCCTTTAGTGCCTCTTCGATATTTTTTGCTCTTATAACATTTTTTTCTTGTTCCATTAAGGCATTTTCATTTTGAATTATTGAATAAACCTCTATATTTTCAGAATTATTTATAGAGCACATATGATTAATATGATCTCTTCCATTTCCCTGCCCATAATATACTATCTTATTAATTTTCATGTTTGATTAATTCTCCTTCTTAAATGGTGGATATTCATCATCTAACCAAATCACTGGTGGACCATTTCTTAATTCCTCTTCATTTCTAATATAAAGTCCGTCAAAATAGTTTTTATTACCATCATTCATATCTATATGGAAGATAATTGGTAATGTTACTTTTTCTGGTTCAACAAAATCTAATGGCTTTGCTATTTTAATATATTCTAATTTAAAATATTTTAATGGTGTTTTAGTTATTTCTTCTTTCATAATGTTTTTTAATTTTTCAGAATCTGTTTCTCCTGCCAATAAAGCTTTTCTAGCTTTTTCTGTTGCATCACTTAATTTTCTAAATTCTTTTATTTTTTCCTCTGGTAGGTTCATTAACCTAGAAGAAATTGCTATACCGCTTTTATATCTAACACATGGAACTGGTCTAAATATGATGTCATCTTGAAATAAATCTTTTAAGGCTCTTTCAACTAGTATAACTTGTCCGATATCCTTCAATCCCCAATAAGTTCTAGTTGGTTTTGTAAACAAAATCCATCTAACACTCATTGTAATCATTCCTTTAAATAAATATGGAACAGCAGTTCCGTTTAGTCTATTATAGCATTCTCCTTGATCTAGATATGTTCTGAAATCCTCTGGATAGATATCTTCTGTCTGAGGACAAATAACATGTGTTGCTCCATGTTCGCCTGCAAATTTACAATCAGCTTCAGGATCATATTCATATTTTGAACCTGGTGCTAATTGCTTTATATTTGGATAAACTGTTACCACAGTACAGTCATTTTCTTGAGCTGAAAGTTCTATAAGTTTTCCATGACCAATGTGCAATGCACCTAAAGTATGAATAGAGCCTATAGTCTTTCCTTCCTTTCTTAATTTATCCAAGCCTTCCTTTGCTTCTTTTAGAGATTTCCAAATTACTACTGACATTTTTTATCCACCTTTCTATAATTAAATAAAATTAATAATATATTTATCTATTACTAAATCAATATATCCCTTTTCTAAAATCTTTTTGTCATTAAAATAAATTTCACCAAGATATTTAATTTCTTTTTCAGACAATTTTTTATTACTAAATATTTCTACTTGTTTATTGTTCTTGGAATAAACACTTGAATAATTATATATTGTTCCTTTTAAATTTATAATATCATTGTTTTTTTCTCTGAATCCAACATAAATATTCATATTATACCTCTTTATCGATAGACCTGCTATCTTCTTCTTTTTCTTTTAAAATTCCGTTTTCTTTATATATTTCACCTATCATTACTATAAGTTGCTCTACATCTTCTGCAGATAGAGTAATATCTTTATTACCGTTTGAATGCCTAGCAATTATTTCAAGTAAGTGTTCTCTATCAAATTGATTTGTTTGGAAGTATTTACTCATAACCCCGACAATTTCTTTAGCAATCATAGAAGACTGAGGCGTTATATCTGTAGTTTTATCATTTTCCCCTTTTTTGTCCAGAACAGTTTCTTCTCTTGTTTGTAAATTTCTTATCTTTATATCTTGTCCTTCTTCCTCGCTTTTTCCAATTATAGCAATATCTGTATAATTATCATCTAATTTCTTAATTGCTTTACCTATTTTTGCTACTTTTCCTTGATATACAGCACTATACCCATTATCTTCAATTCTTTTTAATGTTTGAAGTGCAAACATAGAACTAGCATCAGTATTAAATAAAGCAACTTTACGCATTTTTTCAATTTGTGCTCTTAATGGGCTATTACGTTCAATTGCTTCAACTCCAGACGCAACACTCCAATATGAAGTGATTCTATCATCATATTTTTGAGCATAGGAAGTATATTCTCCACCATCTCCTAAGTGTTGACCTTTTTCAGTTACAAATCTTAGAGCATAATTGTCTAAAGTTTCAATGCTATGTAAGTTTGTAGGATCAAATATAATTTTTACATCTGAAACTGTTGAAATTGCTTTAGCCATATTATAGATTTCCAAGTATTCATCTGGTAATTCAAGACTATTATTTGAGACATCTAGTCCATTTATTTGTACAGGTTTCATCGAAAATAATTTTATCAGCTGTTGCCTTCTTTGAGAATCTCCGATATTTTCATTAAAAAACTTTATACGTTCCTCTAATGAACTGAATTGTAATTTATACAGTATTTCAGGTAGTTTGTCTTCAGAAAAATCATTACTTAACATTGTTCTTAATGCTCTATAATCGTTAATACAAATATTAGCTTTAATTCCCATACTATTAAATAATTCAATCATTCCTTTTCCTAATTCAACTATCTTTGTGTCAATATTACAAGTATCATCTTTCGGCTCATTTATTATTGCATAACCAATTTGAGTGAAGTGTCTCGAATGACTATTTCTATATCTAAAAAGTGGAGCTACAAACGAAATTCTTTTACTTTTTGTTTCTCCACTTGCTAAATACTCTCTAAAAATTGATGGTGTTGAATCTGAAGATAACATTAATGATTTTCCAGTTTTACTTTCAAACTTATAAACTTTTTCATTTGCTGCATTGGTTGCTCTTTGATAAGTTTCACTATATCCTAATGGAGTATATTTTTTTACTTCACAACCTATTTTTCTTCCATTCTCATCATGTTTGTTTAATATTTCTCTTTCTTTTCTTACCCACTCTGAATTTCTATCAAACATACCATGAGGTAATCTTAAATATTCTTCATCATTATTACTCATTTTTTATTACCCTTCTTTTATTACCTTCTCCCTATTTTTTCTCTTTTGATAAAAATACATACCTATGGCAACAATTATACAAGCTCCTGCAACATATTTTCTCATATTTCCCATTGTAGTCCATAATCCCATTACGCCCATAGAAGATACGAAATTCCATAATGCTATAGCTATCAGAGCAATTATAACTCCAATTTTTTTACCTGCTATTTTTTGTAGTCCAACTATTGCAGCATCTGCAGTTGATAAAGACACACATAAGACTACTAGAACCAAGATAATGTTCATTATTCCATTAAAGTGGAAATATCCCAAACAACCTACAAAAGCCATATATAAGGCAAATAATAATCCTGCAGTATAATGAGCTTTCATTTTATTTTCAGCCTTTAATTTTTCTGCCATTTGCCAATTTTGTATGCACATTATCGGTCCTGAAAATAGTATTATACATGAATTTAATGCCCAAGAAATTTCTTTCTGATTTACCACAGAAACTAAACTATATCTTTCAACTTGGAATACAAATCCTAATATTAAAAGTACAAATAATAAAGCATAACATAAAAACCAAAGTGGATTATCTATAAAAATACTCTTTACCAATCCATCTTTATAAAGAGCAATTACCATAAAAATCATAATGGCAATTGAAATTATTTTTGAAGCAATATCTGTTATAAAGTTTAGATTATTTAAATATTGATAAATTGCATTCATTTGAATCCATAAACAGAATACCATTACAATTGTGGTGAAAAATGTTACTATTTTTGAATTGACAACTTTGCTTAAATTTGGAATTCTATAAGCAATAAAGCCAAATAGTGGTAATGCTAAAGAATTAGCAATTGCCCATATTAAAAAAGGAATAATTCCTTTTTCTTGAATTGTTTGCATCCCAACAACCAAGGATGTTCCCCAAGCCCAACTTGCTGCTAATGACATTGCATAAAAAAATGAACTTTTGTTTTTAATACTTTTTTCCATATCATTTTACTAATAATTAATTAGTTTACCTCCTTTTTATTTATACATTTAGTAAAGTTTCCAATACCACTACAATTTTATCATTTTTCACACTATTTGTCAATATTTGACAGTTATTATGTAAATAATAAATACACCTCCATTTAGATTATACCTTAATGTTTTTTATTATGGTCTACTAAATGAGGTGCATTTTATTTATTTTGTTTATTTTTTATTTATTATAGTTAATTTTATTTCGTTCTTGTGTGCCTGCATTTTTACTTCTCCTCCAATTGGAAAAGTAATCATTGGGGTTGTATGTCCAAAATCACATCCACCGATAATTGGAATCTTATTTAGTATTGGTTTGTTTTTCACGATAGCTTTCCATAAATCCGAATTCATATTACAATCTTTTTCCGCTCTACCAAAGACTATGCCCTTTATTTTATTTGCACATGATAATTGTAACAAACTTTCTAAATTTCTATCAAATTCATACTGAAATTTATTACCTGCCATATCATCATCTTCAATGAATAGTATTTTATCTGATAAATCTGGCATAAATTCTGTGCCTTGTAGCAAATTTAAAGTACATAAATTTCCACCAACTATTTTTCCATCTGCCTCGCCTTCATTAATGATAAACATCCCATCATTTTTTATAAATTCTCTATTTTCTTGATCTTTCCACCAGCAATCATTACTCCATTCATCAGAAGGACAAATTTCAAAATTCTCATACTGTAATAACATTTTTTCAAAATATGCATATGTATATTCAAAACCTTTGTCCATTCCAAAGTTAAAAAGATGAGGGCCATGATATGTTACAAGACCAGTTTTGGAATAGATTGCATTCAGTAATGCTGTAATATCGGAATAACCACATATAATTTTAGGATTTTCTTTAATTATATCATAATCTATATATTTTAATATTTGATTTACATTATATCCGCCAGTCGCTGTTAAAATAGCCTTTACGTTTTTATCTAGAAATGCAGTATGTAAATCATCTACACGTTTTTGAATAGATGGACTCTTCGCAAAATCAGTATCATTTGCATATTTTGAGATTGAAACTTTAAATCCGTATCCTTCTAATTTTCTTTTCGCATATTCATTTCTGTTAAAATCTAAATTTGCTAAACTCCTTGATGGTGCAATTATTCTTATTTCATCACCTTTTTCTAGTTTTTTAGGTATCATTTTCAAAACTCCTTTCATTGCTTTTTTATATTTTATATGATATTATATTGATACAATTTATCTGGAGGATGTATTATGAATAATATTGAAATTATAGCACAAGTTATAGTCTTAATTGCATATCTTATATGTGGCGTTGCATTTCTACAAAAGAAACAATATAAGATATTGATTTTTGTATCTATTTTTAATCTACTAATGCTAATTCAATACTACTTGCTAAATGCAACTATGGGGATAATTGCAAATGCTATTAATATCTTCCGTAACATCATATTTATTTATAATTCTAAGCATAACAAACAAAATTCTATATATTTACTTATTTCTTTTTGCTTAATTACTATATCTTTAACTATCTGCTTTTACTCTTCTTATTTAGATATTTTTCCTTGCCTTATTGCATTAATTGGTACATTTTCTTATTGGATTAATAATACAAAAGTATTAAGAGTATGTAATATTTTATGTAGTATATGCTATATAATTTATGCAATTCCTATTCACTCTTATATTACAATTATAGCAGAAGTGTATCTAATAATTACATCCATTATTGGATACATTCGTTTTGAATGTAAAAAAGACAATATCATATATTAAAAGCAGTACTTTTTTAAGATTTTTTCATAAATCTTTACTAATTCATCAAGCTTTGATTTTTCAATATATTCATCACTTTGATGAGCAGTTACTGGTCCTAGCCCTAATATTACAGATTCCGATTCAGGAAGAAAACTCGCTTCTGTGACATAGTTTTCGCCTTTTCTTTTATTTTGTGTTAATTTTTCAATATCTTCTATCATTTTGTTGTCCGTATTAATATTAGAAGGGATATTTATTCCTATATTTAATTTGCTGTCATATTTTTTTAATATATCCTTTATTTTATTTTCTATAATTATATTGTGTTCTTTATTAATAGTTCTCGCATCAAACTCTATATAACATCTATCTGGTACTTTATTTATAGCATCCCCACCTTTAATCTTTCCAATATTAATAGTTGTATATGGGACTGAAAATATATCGTTTTTATCTTGTTGTAATTCTATTGAAAATTTTAGTAATTCCTCTATAAATTTAATTGCTTCTAAAATTGCATTCTTTCCTTTATTAGGAGTACTAGAATGAGAGGATTTTCCATAGAAAGTAATTTTCATTTCTATACATCCCTTGGTCGCAATTACAGGTTGTAGATTAGTAGGTTCACACAATATTAAATATTTAGGCACTACTGTTTTTTCTTTCAACAATAATTTGATACCAGAAAAATTTATTTCCTCATCATATGTAAAGAAAAGTTTAACACCATTTTTCAATGTTTGGTTTTTCAATGTAGCACATGCTTTTAAGAATGCTGCAATTCCACCTTTCATATCACAAACACCTAAGCCATAAATATTATCATTTTCTATACATAAGTCAAAAGGATTTTTGGTCCAATCTTCTGTTGCATTGACTGTATCTAAATGTCCGCTAAAGGCCAGTTGTGCATTATTTCCTATTTCTGCAATTAAACATTTTTTATTAGTTTCCTCATCTATAAGTTCTGTAAACGTAAATCCAATTGTTGTTAAATAACTCTTTATCCACTCAATAATTTGAATATTTTCTTTGTCTTCAATTGTATTAAATGATACAAGTTTTCTCAAAATTTCAGTAACTTCCACTTTCATTCCTCCAAATCATTATAAAAAAAGTAGGTACATTTTTGTACCTACATTGTTTATATTTTTCTATCAACAATACAGGTACACGTTTTTCACACCTATACCTGCATAAATACTTTTATGAGATATAAGTGTCTATTCTATGATGATGTAATTGTATTGTTAATATATTTGTTACCATATTTTTTCACCTTTAAATTTTATTTCTTTACTATAATAGTATATTTTTTTATAAAAGTCAATTAAATATTAAAAAAAATTAAATAAAAAATTAAATAAAAATAGAGTAGTAATTTATAATGATATAAATATAAATTACTACCCTACTCAAGAGTCTCAAGTTGATACTCTTTTGAGAAAGCTTTATTTAAGCTTTTTCTCCATGAACATTCGTAAATCTTTCCGAACATTTCCGTCAATTCTTTTCCTTTCAACTTCTTGGCAAATATCCCAAATGCGCTCGAAACCGCATTTCTTTGCAATACCTGCCGACATAGATTCTTTCTCATCGAAGTTGGTTCTGAGATAAATGTAATCATATCCCAGAACCTCTGTATGTCGCAAAGCAAAATGGAAAAGCTGCGTTGCTATGCCCCTACCTCTGCACTCACTAAGAGTAGCAATGTCAGAAAGGTACATAACCTTTTTGTCTTCCGGATACACTACAGGATGAGCTCCTTTGATCATGGGATGCAAAGTAAGAATTGCTACACATTTCCCATCAAGGTAATAGCCGAAAAGCCAACCACCATTGTGAGAATATTCAGCATATTCTTCCTTCAGTTCATCTTCGCTCCAGCTTTCACAGAAAGGATAACCTTCATACACTTTGAAAACTGTTGCGAATTCTTCGAAAGTAACATTACTCCGAATTTCCCCTTGTGCCATGTTCCTTAAGTTTTTCATAGTTGCCATTCCTTTCTATAAGATATTAAATGCATATCGCACTTGCCCTATATTATACATCA
>ULXZ01058014.1_pt1 | contig 53144 bp, 82 predicted proteins | sample 1961701 | NCBI WGS metagenome assembly ULXZ01 (sample SAMEA4835850, study PRJEB28245) | human gut metagenome | biome: gut microbiome; material: fecal sample | place: Denmark | collected 2008 | reverse complement strand
GTTCTCCTTTCAGTAAACAAGCCGTCCTATCCTTTCGAAAAGACCCCTAAAGTCTACTCAGTCTGGTAATTACACGGAGGAAACCTCATGAAAGTAGGTGGATTGATAATGACAATTGTTCAGAACCGGTTCATAAGTTACATCGAAAAGTTTGTTGGGCAGCCTTACATATGGGGTGGAACCGAAACTAAGATGACAAAAGCAAATTATATTGCTGTAATCAACAAAAAAGAAGCGCCTGGGATTAATCGGAACAATGCAATTAAGTTTGTAGAAGCTCTTTTCGAAAAAGGTGCTACTGAAGTATACGGTTTCGATTGTTCCGGTTACATTTCAAAAGCTTTGATATCGTCTGGACTTAGAACTAGACGAGGGGATTGTGATACGCTATGGAGTAAATGTACAAGAACGGACAAACTTGAAAATTTTACACTCTTGTTTAGAGTAAATCCCTCTAACCCAAACGATGAGACACATGTTGGTGTCTATTACAACGGCTACCAGTACCACGCTAAAGGACGAGCTTACGGAGTTGTAAAAGAAAAGTATAATAAAAGATATTGGCATAAGATGGGTCTTTATCCCGGTCTTAAAACCGATTCTATCAAACCTGTTAATCCGTCGAAGCCTGGTACTAGCGAATTCGAATTTTCTCACAACTTGAAATACGGTTCTCCTTACAAAACGGAAGTTAAAGAACTTAAAAAACTTCTTGCCAAGAAAGGATTCGATAATCTTGATATTAACAATGGAAATTATCGAAGCAAGACTAAAGCGACCGTAATTAAATTTCAGAAGACAGTCTTCTCGGATCACAAGGAATGGGACGGTATTGCTGGTAAGAGAACTATCGAAGCATTGGGAGGAAAATGGATAGAATGAAAAAATTGAGCACTACAAAAAAAGTTCTATTCGGAACACTCATTGTGTGTGGGATTCTTTTAGTTACAATTGTCGTCGCATGGATTCTTTTGGATAGATCTGATGCGGCTGGGTTGGCAGGAGTTGTAACTGGTCTTGCGGGAATTGTCGTAGGATTCTACGAATGGAAAGCAAGAGCAGAGAATCTTGCAAAGTATGGTATGAAAGAAAAAATTTCTATGTGTTCTACTGAACAGGAAGGAGATGCAGAATGACAGACATTACACCTATTGTGATAGCACTTGTCAGTATGGTTTTCGCAATCATCGGAATTTTTCTTATTCCATTTGTTAAGAGTAAAGTTGGAGAAGAAAAGTTCAATGAAATTAGTAAATGGGTTCGGATTGCTGTAAACGCAGCAGAACAGATTTACAATGAGAGCGGAATGGGTGAAGTTAAGAAAGAATATGTGTTGGAATTTCTTAAGAAGAAAGGAATTACGATGGACATTGACAGTGTCGATGCTCTTATCGAATCCGAAGTATACAAGCTCAATAATTCAAAATGAATCTAAAGAGAGGAGGCGTTCCTAATGGCTGCGAAAAAGAGACGACCAGCTACTACGCCACAAGGTAGAGAAAACCAATTGGCAGAGGCGGCTGTTGCTCTGGCTGAGCAGAAACTTTTAGACGGAACCGCCTCTTCTCAGATCATAACTCATTATCTACAAATTAGTTCACCAGTAGAGCAAGCTAAACGAAAACTTTTGGAGAAACAGATTGAGCTTATTGAAGCAAAAATCGAATCGATCAGAGCGACTAGGTCCTCTGACGAGACCTATATGAAAGCTTTGGACGCTATTCGTAGATATACTGGAGCAGTGGACGATGATACGGAAGAGTTATAAGGAACTAATACAGTTTGAAACTTTTGATGAACGGTACAATTATTGTAAATTGTCACAAGCGGTTGGATCCATTTCTTTCGGAGTCGATCGTTGGGTCTATCAAAAGTTTCTGAAAAGTAAGGAATGGCTTGATTTTCGTAAATACATAGCACGTCGAGATAATGCATGTGATTTAGGTTGCGAAGATCATCCTATTCTAGAAGGAAGGATTCTTAGAATTCATCATCTTAATCCAATTGATATCGATGCTTTTCTAAAAGATCCTAGTGTGCTTATGGATCCTAACAATACCATAACGACTACGGAGAACACTCATCGAGCAATACATTATGGAAACATAGAGATGCTTCCTAGAGATCCAATCGTTAGATATTCAGGCGATACATGCCCGTGGAAAAATATTAGGAGATAAAATGAGCAGACATGGCTATATAAAAAGAGGCCCCGTTGATGGCGTTCCTATTTATTCGGATAGAGACAAAAACTCAGATATTTTAGCAACCATACCTGTTGGCTCTGAGATTGAGATCCTATATGGAACGACAGACGATTTCTTTATTGAGATCTGTCTTCCTTACGGAATCACGGGCTTTTGTCAAGGTCACTATATTAAACTTAGCGAGGAGTAATTATGGAAAATAGCATTCTATCGGACATTAAGGCTCTTCGAAACATTGAGGATGATAACTACGCTTATGATCGAGAACTAGTGTCCGACATTAATTCGGCTATTTCTAAATTATGGCAGCTTGGAGTTGGACCAGACGAAGGATTTGCTATCACGGGAACTTCTGAAACGTGGGCGGATCTTGTCGGAGATGATAAGCGACTAAATCTGATCAAATCATATGTTGAGAAGGATGTTCAATTAAAGTTCGATCCTCCATCAAATGGATTTTTGGTCACAATGATTCAAGAGGAACTTAAAGAGTTAACTTGGAGAATTCAAGTAGTAGCAGATAAGAAATAGGAGGTTCTCATGGACAAATGTTTTCACATTATGCAAGGGGACAGTTATCCTATATGGAAAGTAGCCGTATAAAAATCGAAAATAAGATCTTTACAGATCTATTGAATAAATACTCCGAGAGGAAAGGAGGAAAATTCAAAATGACTAATGAACTTTACCATCATGGTATAGATGGACAGAAGCACGGTATCAGACGTTTTCAGAATTTAGACGGATCTCTAACTCCTGCTGGTCGAGAACGGTATGGAGTAGGACCAGCTAGAGACAAAAGTAGATGGGGAATTTTTAGAAAGAAAACTTCTAAGAAGACGTCAACGTCTCGAAACGCAAAAGAAGAGAAAAAAACTTATAAACCTGTTAGCGAAATGAGTGACCAAGAGATTAACGACTTTTTGAATCGTTATCGACTTGAGTCTCAGTATAAAGAAGCTGTTTCAAAACTGGTCGAAGAAGATAAAAGCGCTGCTAGGAAATTCGTGGACAAGAGTCGAAATGAGTTAATCAATAAACTTGGAACTTACGGTGCTCAGAAACTTGGCGAACTACTTGTCGACAAAACTATGGATTATGCTAAAACTAAACTGGGTCTTAAGACTGAACAACAAAAGAAAGCTGCCACAGATGCGACTAATAAAATTTCTGAGAAGTTGCGAAAACCCGTTTCTAAACTAGACCGTTTGAGAAAACAGTCAGAAGAAGAACGTCTTAAGGCTGAGATTGCCCAAAATCGATGGATTCAAAGGAATATTCCCAAATATATGAGTCCTAAAGACAAAAAACAGCCTGAAATAAAAGTTTCAAATGGTCCTACGGTCGTTGCTAAAAAGAAAAAGAAGAAATAATGGAGTGTCGTAATTATGGCTCTTTCTAACACAGCAGTTCCTAAATATTACGGGGAATTCAGAGAATCGGTTCTCAGAGGAGAGATACCAGTAAACCGAGAGATTGCTATGGAGATGTGTCGAATCGATGATCTTATAGCGAATCCCGGAGTTTACTATGATCCTTCCGTTGTAGAAGGATGGGTCGAATTTTGTGAAGGAGAACTAACTCTCGTCGATGGAGGAGATTTAAAGCTTTTGGATAGCTTTAAATTATGGGGAGAGCAGCTGTTTGGATGGTACTATTACGAATATCGAAAAGTTTATATTCCCGGAGGAGATGGTGTTCCAGGTCGGTTTGTGCGAAAACCAAAAAAGAAACGATTGATTCACAAACAGTTTCTTATAGTTGGTCGAGGAGCAGCCAAATCATTATATGATACGTGCGTTCAAGCATATGAATTGATATTGGATGCGAGTACCACGAATCAGATAACAACAGCACCTACCATGCATCAAGCGGACGAAGTTCTTTCCCCATTTCGAACCGCAATTACAAGAGCAAAAGGACCTTTGTTTCAGCTTTTGACTGAAGGATCTGCTCAATCCACGAGAAACAAAGCCATTAGGCCAAAACTATTTTCTAGCAAGAAAGGTATCGAGAATTCCTTAACCAATTCAATCCTTGAAATAAAACCAATGAGTATTGACAAGCTTCAGGGACTTCGTGTTAAAGTATCCTCGCTGGACGAATGGCTTTCGTGTGATATTCGTGAGGATGTTATTGGTGCTATCGAGCAGGGCGCGAGCAAAGTTGATGACTACATTATTATAGCTACATCATCCGAAGGTACTGTTCGAAATGGTCCAGGAGATACTATCAAACTAGAGCTTATGAAAATTTTGAAAGGGGAATATATTAATCCTCATGTTTCAATTTTTTACTATAAGCTTGATGATATTTCGGAAGTATCCAATCCTGCAATGTGGCCGAAATGTAACCCCAATATAGGAAAAACTGTTACTTATGAAACCTATCAGTTGGACGTGGAGAGAGCGGAAAAAGCTCCTGCTAGCAGAAATGATATTCTAGCTAAAAGATTTGGGATTCCATGTGAAGGTTTTACGTATTTCTTTACTTATGAAGAAACCATTCGCCATCGTCATCAGAATTTTAATGGCATGCCATGTTCTATGGGATGCGACTTATCTCAAGGTGACGACTTCTGTGCATTCACATTTCTGTTTCCTCTTCCGGATGGAAGTTTCGGTGTTAAGACTCGTTGTTATATTACTCGGTTTACATTTAATAAGCTTCCGACAGCTGGCCGATTGAAATACCAGGAATTCATCGATGAAGATAGTCTTGTCGTTATGGAAGGCGCAGTTCTTGAGATGCTCGACGTATACGAAGAACTTGATAATTTTATTACTCAGCAGAATTATGATGTGAGTTGTGTCGGATACGATCCATATAACGCCAAAGAATTTATCGAAAAATGGTCTAGCGAAAATGGTCCTTATGGTATAGAAAAAGTAATACAGGGATCTAAAACAGAATCAGTTCCGCTTGGGGAGTTAAAGAATTTAGCTGAAGAAAGAATGTTGATATTTGATCAAGAGCTGATGACTTATGCTATGGGAAATTGCATAGCCTTACAAGATACGAACGGAAATCGTAAACTTTATAAAAAACGTTATGAACAGAAGATTGATGCAGTTGCCGCAATGATGGATGCCTTCGTGGCATTTAAGTTAAATCGAGAATTATTTAAGTAAGTGGGGTGATGACATGACGAATGAGCTTTATCATCATGGAGTTAAAGGTCAAAAGTGGTATGTACGTCGATGGCAGAATGAAGACGGTTCTTTGACTCCTGCTGGACGTGCACATTATGGATATGGTACAATGAAAATGTACAAGAATAATCCGAATCGTTTCTTGCTTGATGTTCATGAGCGAGCAAAGCCGAGATTGGATCGTCTTAAAAGAGAAGAACAGGCTTCAATAGATGAATATAGCAATAAATATGGCATATCAGATTATGAAAAAAAAGAAAAAAGTCTGTGGGATCGTCAATTATCTCTTAGTAGAGATCGTTTCTCTAATGATCTTAGAATATCGATTCCAGCGGAACGAGAATATAGAAAAGTGCAGAAAGAGCAAAGAAAATTAGAGAAAGAACGACGTAAGATAGAGAAAGAAAATAACTATTGGGATAATGTTTCTAAAATTCGGAAGGAATATAGAGAAAAAGCAAGAGACATAATACTCGAAGATCTTAAATTGTCATATGACGATGACGTTCAACAACTGTTCGATCTTACGAAGCCATATGATTGGTACGATCACGAAGTTTATAAAGATTGGGCTGAAGAAAGATCCAAGCATAAGAAAAAATAAGGAGGCTTTTACATGGCGGATAGTCTTTCTGAAAGACTTAAGCGTGCGTGGAATGTATTCTCCGGTAAAGACGAATATCTGAAAGATCTTGGTGGTTACACATTTGGATCAACATATCGTTCCGACAGAATTCGTTTGACTAAAGGAAATGAGCGATCAATTGTGACCGCTATATTCAATCGCATAGGTATGGATGTAGCAGCAATCGACATTAAACATGTTCGATTAGATCAAAATGATCGTTACAAAGAAGACATCGATTCTCCTTTGAATTATTGTTTGACTTGTGAACCAAACATCGATCAAACAGCTAGATCTTTCATACAGGATGTCGTGATGTCGATGTTTGATGAAGGCGCTGTAGCTATTTGTCCAATCGAGACTAGTTTTGATCCAAGAAAGACTAATTCCTATGATATTTGGAATCTTCGAACTGGAAGGATAATCGAATGGTATCCTCAACACGTTAAAGTCTCAGTTTATAACGAAATGACAGGTAAAAGAGAAAATGTTATATATCCGAAGAAAGTTGTCGGAATTATCGAAAACCCACTTTATGCTGTCATGAACGAACCAAATTCAACTCTCCAGAGATTGATTAGAAAACTCAATCTTCTGGATGTGATCGATGAGCAGAGTGGAGCTGGAAAACTTGACTTGATAATTCAGCTTCCCTATGTCATAAAAACAGATCTAAAGCGAGAACAGGCTGAAAAGAGAAGAGCTCAAATCGAAGACCAACTCGCTGGATCGAAGTATGGTATTGCTTATACTGATGGTACAGAACGTATAACTCAGCTTAATCGTTCGGTAAACAATAATCTAATGAATCAGATTGAATATTTAACGAGTATGCTATATAGCCAGTTAGGTATCACTCAGAGCTTGTTGGATGGAACTGCCGAAGAAAATGTAAGCTTGAACTATATGTCTAGAACTATAGAACCTGTGATATCCGCAATAACAGATGAATTGGAACGAAAATTCCTGACTAAAACTGCTAGAACACAGGGCCAAGCAATTCGTTACTTCGTAGATCCGTTTAAACTTACACCCACATCTCAGTTGGCTGAAATGGCCGACAAATTCACAAGAAACGAGATTATGACATCTAACGAAATTCGTCAGGTTATTGGTCTTAAACCTTCTACTGATCCAGAAGCCGATGAACTTCGGAATAAGAATTTGTCCAAACCTAAGGATACCGAGACTGTGGACATTGTAAACGAAAATAAAGAAGAGGTGAAAGATAATAATGGCTAAGGAATATGATTTCGCCGGCTGGGCTACACGAGCAAATCTTAAGTGTAGTGATGGTCGAGTCATTATGCATGATGCTTTCAAGGAAAACGATGGTGCTGTAGTTCCCATCGTATGGAACCATCAGCATAATTCTGTAAACGATGTTCTTGGTCACGGCATTCTAAAGAATATGGGCGACGGTGTTCGTGTTTATGGCAAATTTAACGACACCGAGAATGGCCAGACCGCGAAGTCTCTTGTAAAACATGGCGATGTTGAATATTTGTCCATTTGGGCCAATCAGCTTCGTCAGAACGGATCTAATGTTATTCACGGTAATATTAGAGAAGTTAGTCTAGTCCTTGCTGGAGCTAATCCTGGAGCCTACATCGATGATGTTATGGCCCATGCTGATGATGCTGAATTTGAAGGACAAATTTATACTGGTATGCCGGTCGAGATAGAACTCGAGCATGCAGATAAAGAAGAAAATATGGAGGAAAAGGCCGATATGTCTGAAGAAAAGAAAGAGCGTACTGTTGGTGATGTTATTGATAGCATGACAGAGGAGCAGCAGAAAGTTCTCTGGGCTCTTGTTGCAAAAGCGCTCGAAGAAGGAAAAAATCAAAATGAATCTAAAAATGATGAGGAGGAAACCGTAGTGAAGCACAATGTATTTGACAATAACAATGAACAGCAGCAGGAAGATGTGATCCAGCATAGTGATGTCGTGGCCGTCTTTAACGACATTAAGAAGTATGGCTCCCTGAAGGAGAGCTCTCTGGCTCATGGTATTGAGAACGTGGAATATCTCTTCCCCGATGCTCGCACCACTTCCAACAACATTGATTTTATTTCTCGGAATATGGACTGGGTGAGCGTTGTCATGAATGGTGCTACTCACACTGCGTTCTCCCGCATTAAGTCCATCTATGCAAACATTACCGAAGATGAAGCTCGCGCTAAGGGTTATATTAAGGGCAACATGAAGAAGGAAGAAGTCTTCACTCTTTTGAAGCGTACGACCAGTCCTACGACCATCTATAAGAAGCAGAAGATGGATCGGGATGACATGCTTGATATTACTGATTTCAACGTTGCCGCTATGCTGAAAACCGAAATGCGTATGATGCTGGATGAAGAAATTGCTCGTGCGGCTCTGGTTGGTGATGGTCGTAGCACCTCTGATGACGATCATATTAACACTCAGTGCATCCGTCCTATCTATAATGATGAGGATCTGTACACTATTAAGACCAAGGTTACTTATAGCGCTAATGCTACTGACGATGATAAGGCTAAGCTGGTCATTCGTGCCGCGATTAAGGCTCGTAAGGACTATAAGGGTTCCGGCAGCCCCATCATGTTCACTACTGAAGACATGCTGACTAACATGCTGCTCATGACGGATACCACTGGTCGTGACCTCTATGAATCCGAAGAGAAGCTGGCTCGGAAACTGCGTGTATCTCGTATCGTAACTGTTCCCGTGATGGAGAATCTCACTGGTAAGCTTGGTGGTACTCTGGTTGCTATTATCGTTAACATGAAGGACTATACCTTTGGCGCCGATAAGGGTGGCGAAGTGAACATGTTCGACGATTTCGATATCGATTACAACCAGCAGAAGTATCTGATCGAGACTCGTTGCTCTGGTTCTCTTAATAAGCCTTATAGCGCCATTGCTATCGAGATGGCTCAGGCGTAAAAGAAAAGTATTAGGAGGTAATTAGATATGGCTAATGTTCTTAAGAAGAATGTCCCTCTTGTATTTAATCGAGCCGAGGACAAGTTTGTTGCTAAGTATGTTATTGGTCTGAACTCTGGCAATGTAGCTGTTGTCGGTACTGATACGATCAACGGTAAGCTTTTGGAAGATCTTTTCCTGAACGGTGTTATTGTTAAGGATTCTACCACTCAGTATGTTCCTGTGACTCTTGTTGCAGGTGCATCTGCAGGCTGTAAGCTCGTTTGTATTGCTCTCGGCGCTTCTGATGCACTTAGTGCAAAGGTAGTCAAGAGCTCCGATTACGCTGACGCGTAAAAATCAAAATGGCTAAATATTGCGGCGCGATAGGTTTCGCAATGCCAGAAGAAACCACCCCTGGAGTTTGGACTGATCTAATCGTAGAAAAAATCTATCGAGGAGAAGTGATTCGGAACTTCATGAAGTGGCAGAATTCGGAGAATCTTAACGACGATCTGAATATTTCAAATGAACTTTCTGTCGTCGGAGATCCGTTTCTATGCTGTAACTACGCAAACATTAAGTATGCAACTTATATGGGTGTAAAGTGGAAAGTGAACAGCATTGATATTCAGTATCCGAGACTTAAGCTTTCTCTTGGGGGTGTTTGGAATGAACAATCGTCTTGAGCTTCACGAAATTTTGTGCAAGATTCTTGGTTCTCGCAATGTTTACTACCAACCAACAGAAAGTGTTCGTCTCAAGTATCCGTGTATTATCTATCGTCGGAGCGACATTGACAAAATTAATGCTGATAATCTTCCGTATGTTAGAACTCACGAGTATCAGATTATAGTTGTTGATAAGAATCCGGATAGTAAGTTTGTTGAAGATATTTCAAAACTTCCTATGTGTCGATTTGATAGACACTATACTGCGGACAATCTTAATCATGACATATTTGTATTATATTTTTAGGAGGAATAATTCATGGCTGTTGTAACTAAACGTCTCGAATGGGATAAGAGCGGCGAAAGGCTCTATGAAACTGGTATTGAGAAGGGCGTACTGTATCCTATTACTAATGGTCAGTACCAGAAGGGTGTTGCCTGGAATGGTCTGACCGCTTTCACGGAAAGTCCTTCTGGTGCCGAGAACACTGACCTTTATGCTGATAACATTAAGTATTTGAGCATGCAGTCTGCAGAAACTTTCGGTGGTACTATCGAAGCTTATATGTACCCCGATGAATTCGCAGAGTGCGACGGTTCTGCTAACGTTGCCGATGGTGTGACTATTGGTCAGCAGACTCGTAAGGGTTTTGGCTTCTGCTATCGCACTAAGGTCGGTAATGATACCGATGGTAACGAACATGGTGATAAGATTCACATCATTTATGGCTGTAAGTGCTCTCCTTCCGAGAAGAACTATCAGACTATTAACGACTCTCCTGATGCCATTACGTTCTCTTGGGAAGTAAACTCTACTCCCGTTAACGTAACTAATCATAAGCCTACTTCCTGTCTGGTAATCGACACTACCAAGATCAGCGAAGCAGCTCTGACTGCTATCGAGGATGCTCTGTATGGTAAGAATGGCGAAGAGGCCGCTGCAACGGATCCTAAGATCCTTATGCCCGACGAAGTAATTGCTATTATTACTGAGAATCCCAAGTCCTAAATCGAAAGAAAGGAGCGAGGGGTCTGTTAGCGCGGGCCCCTCTTTTGGAAATTCAAAATGAAAGGTGAAGAAATTATAGAAGCTGGCGGAACAAGCAACCCACTAAACTGGAACTTGGCCATTGCGAAAAAAAAAGTATTTAATATCGGTATATCGAGTCTAAAAGATTCAGTTGAGCTATATGCACGACGCCCTATAATTATTCCGCTATACGATTTTAAAAATCCTTTCGGAGTTAGAATTTTAGAAACGGAAAAACCTGTTAATATAGCTGCAATTGTGCCGTTTGATGGATGTAGTTTTTCAGATATATATTTACTATCAAATGCTGATATGAACAAAGTGATGCAATCTAATCCATTAATTATCGGAACACCAATGAGAGCATCTAATCTGAAGGAAAGCTCTGCTATTATGGATCTAACCGATAAGATTATTGTCGCTTCTGTATACGGTTCTTTAAAAGCTTCAGCTGGGTTAATAACTAAACTGTATGGTTTCACGCCTATCATGTATGATGATGGAAACTATTCTTATTCGAGTCTTAATCTAATAAATGTGGATAATAGCTTGTTCATTGCACCATTTGAGTTGATCGAATCAACACCAGGACAAGCTGGGGAATAAATATTTTTAATTATTGAAAGGAGACAATTATGATTACAAAGACTATTACTACTACAGACTACAATGGTGTTGAATACACCGAAGAATTCCGTTTCAATCTCACTAAGGCCGAACTTATGGAGTGGGAACTCAGCATTCCTGGCGGTTTGACCGGCCGAATCAAGGCCGTTACCGATTCCAAGAATGCTCCCGAACTGATTAAGTTGTTCCGTGAACTTATCAAGAAGTCTTACGGTGTCAAGAGTGCAGATGGTCGTCGATTCATCAAGAGCGAAGAACTTTATGATGCTTTCGAACAGACTGAAGCATATTCCGAGATTTTCATGGAACTCATCACTGATGCGGACAAGGCCGCGGCATTTGTAAATGGGATTATGCCTAACGTAGACGGTAAAGAAATTAGCCGACCGGTAAATCTTACTTCGGTTCAGTAATCTAGAAGAGAGGAGATCAGAGAATGCTTCGTTTGACAATCCATGAAGTCGAGATGTGGGATGAGAATAACGAGTGTTTCATTGGACAGAATCGTGATCATGAAATTGTTCTGGAGCACTCTCTGGTCTCAATTTCAAAATGGGAATCCAAATGGCACAAAGCCTTTCTTGGAAGAGAAGAAAAAACATATGAAGAAACTCTGGACTACATAAAATGCATGACAATTACACAGAATGTTCCAGAGTATCTATATCGATTCTTAACGAATAAAGATTTGGAAGTTGTTAATGAGTATATCGCGAACCCGATGACTGCTACAACTTTCAACGATCAAAAGAAACATGGTTCTAGGGAGATTATTACGAGTGAACTTATATATTATTGGATGGTCTCTCTTAATATACCCTTTGGTGAATGTCAAAAGTGGCATTTAAATCGTCTTTTAACGCTGATACAGGTTTGCGAAATAAAGAATGGACCCGCTAAGAAGATGTCTCAGCGTGATATTATGAAACAGAATGCGGCGATTAACGCTGCTCGTAGAAAGAAAACTGGATCGCGGGGGTGATAATCGGTGATAACATTCAAGATTAAAGGCGATTATAAAAGAGCTGAACGATATTTTAAACGATTAACGCAGAAAAAGTATCTTCAGATTCTTGATAAGTATGGAAAACAAGGAGTAGAGGCTTTGGCGGCAGCTACTCCTAAAGATACAGGACGTACTGCCGACTCTTGGCGGTATGAGATAGAGACTGGTCCAAATTCATCTTCTATTATTTTTGTCAACGATAATATTAATAAATATGTTAATATCGCTGTGATATTACAATACGGACATGCAACTCGTAATGGAGGATGGGTCGAGGGGAGAGATTACATCAATCCTGCGGTTCAGCCTCTATTTGATGATATGGTTAAAAAAGCATGGGAGGAGGTTATTAGAGTATGAGTAAGACCGTCGATTCAAGAGTTGTCGAAATGCAATTTGACAATAGTAATTTTGAGAAAAATGTCAAAACTAGCATGTCAACTCTTGATAAACTTAAACATGCTTTTAAAATGGATGATGCTTCGAAGAGCATGCGTCAGTTAAACCGAGAGATTGAAAAAGTTAATCCGGGTATTTTAGGTCAGGCTGTTCAGCAAGTCACAGTAAAATTTAGTGCTTTGCAGATAGCTGGTTACACAGCTCTCAAGAGAATTAGCGATCAAGCAATCACAACCGGAAAGAATCTGATAAAATCTCTTAGCGTCGATAATATTGCATCTGGCTGGGATAAGTATGCTGAGAAAACCACTGCAGTTGCAACATTGATATCTCAAGGTTATAACATGGATGAGGTAACCAAACAGTTAGAAAGACTGAATTGGTTTACTGATGAAACCAGCTATAACTTTACGGATATGGTAAAGAACATTGGTATGTTCACAGCATCTGGTCAAAGTCTTGAAGATTCTGTCGAAGCAATGATGGGTATCGCCAACTGGGCAGCCTTGTCTGGTCAGAATGCTCAAACAGCCAGTCGTGCTATGTATCAAATTTCCCAGGCCATGGGTTCTGGACAGCTTCGAAAGCAAGACTATATGTCTATCCAGAATGCTAACATGGATACATTAGAGTTTCGAAAAAATCTTATAGAAGCCGGTATTGAATTAGGAACTCTTGAAAAAATTGGAGATGACGCGTATAAGTCATTAACTGCTTCTTCTAAAGAATTCAGCACAAGTCAGCTTCCCAATCATTTAACAGACGATGCTTGGGCTACTTCTGAAGTAATGATGAAAGCCTTCAAAAGATATTCTGAAGCTGTCAATCAGATTTATGAATATACGGAAAAACACGGTATTACCGCATCGCAGGCGATTGAAGAACTCGGGGATAGCGTTGATGCATTTGGATTAAAAGCTTTTCGATCAGCACAGGAAGCCAAGACTTTTAACGATGTAATTGATTCCGTAAAAGATGCGGTTGCTACTGGCTGGATGAATAGTTTTGAGAATATTCTCGGTAATTATGAACAGCAGAAAGTTCTATGGACCGATATGGCAAATTATCTTTATGATATTTTTGCTGGGCCTGCAGAAGCGAGAAATGAATTTTTAGAAGAGTCTTTTGCTGTGACGAACTGGGAACGTCTTCGAAGAGTCATAACAGATGCTGGGGGCGATATAAATCAGTTCGAAAAGACTCTTGAACAAGTAGGAAAGGCTAACGGAGTCCTAACGGATCAAATGATCAAGGATGCTGGAAGTCTTGCTAAAAGTTTAACTAGTGGTTGGGCCGACGAAAAAATCATCAAACAAGCTGTTTTGGCATATGATGATTATATGAAAAAAGCCTTTAAGAATAAACGTAGAAATCCTATATGGGATGATTTTGTAAAAAAAGTAGAATCTGGTGACACTGAGATTCTAAGTATAATCAGCGAAATAACAGGTAGCGGACGTAAATTCTTAGTTGAAGGTTTCTACAATACATTTGATTCTATTCTAGGGATATTAAATGCTGTAAAGAAAGGTTTTAAAAATGTGTTTCCGCCTATAACGGCGAAACAATTAAAGAATGCTTTGGAAAGTGTTCGAAACCTGACGAAGTCAATGACCGATTTCATTAATCTTGACATTAATCAAGAAAAATTTTCCAACATTTTTACTGGCGCATTTAGTATTCTCGGGATTGTAAAAGATTTCGCTACGGGGATCTTTAAGTTTATTAAAGACGATCTTATTGGGGATGCTTTTGACGGAATTCCTCAAAGTATCTTCGATTTCCTTTCGAATGTAGGTCAAGGAATAACTAATTTAAGAGCACAGCTTCTCGGCGGAGAAGCAATTCGAGAATTTCTAATTTCAGTGAAAACAGAAATTCAAAATGGAATTGCTGTTATTGACAGTTACTGGGAGAAATTCAAGAATTTGAAGGGCGTTAAGCCAATATTCGACGGAATTTCATCTGCTTTATCGAAAATCAGTTTTAAAAAATTAGACTTCTCCTCGTTTACAAATTTCTTTAAATCCGTAAAGGCCGTTGGTAAAGAAGTTATTGATTCTTTTAATGCAATTAATATTTCCTTTGAAGGATTCGGAGAAATCTTCGATAAAATTGGAGAAAAAGTAAGCGCGGTAAAGGATTGGATCGTTAATTCCTGGAATGGGATCGGAAATTCCATCAATACGAGCGTCGAAAGTGCATCTAGTGGTTTTGAAAAGCTGAAGATTCTCGCTGGCAATGCAATTGCTTGGATTGGAGAGAAAGTCAAGAACATGAACTGGGCTAGTTTAGCGGTGTTCGCAGGACTGCTTGCTGTTGGTTCTATGTTCGTTGGAATTGGAAAACTTATTGATAAGTTCATAACGCTTCTTAACGGCCCGGCAAAACTTATCAATTCTCTTGCAACTACAATAGCAGGTTTACCAAAGCTTATTTCTGACACGTTATTAAAGATGACAAAAGATAGTCCGGGGGAAACATTTAAGAATGTAGCTACCGGCGTTCTTATGTTATCGGTTGCTTTGGCAACATTAGCAAGAATACCTCAAGATCGTTTGTGGGAGTCCGTTTTGGTTCTTCTTGCTCTTGGTGGAGCACTTTCTACATTCAGTATTCTTATATCGTTGTTCTCTAAGTCTATCGATTTTAAAAATATAGGATATTCAATGGCTGCAATGGGTGCTGCAATTTTAATGACAGTTGTGGCGCTTAAAAAGATCCAAGATATGGATTTTGCTAGCATGGGGCCTGAAATACTCATGTTTGCTGCTTTAATGGTTGCGCTTACCACAGCGGCTACAATCATGGCCAGAGCAAGCAAGGGTACTGGTATTGGCGGATTTACGTCTGCTATTGGAATCGCGCTAGCCTTAAAGATGATCGTAGATACCCTGAAAGGTATTCAAGGATTTGACGTAAAAGGAAACATGAAAGCCATTATAATGATGGGCGGTCTAATTACTGCAATGGCACTCGCAATGAGAGCTTCCAGAGGAATTAAATTGGGAGCTGTTGCTACCCTTCTTGGGATAGCATATGTCATGCAGAAATTAGTTGATGTTTTCAAGAAAATTGATTCTTCTGCTTTAAAGGGTTCTGAAGAAAAGATACGTCTATTCAAAGGTTTAGCCATAGCTCTTGGAATCGTTATGCTATCGCTATCGATAGGTGGAGCTAAAAACGCAGCAAAAGGCGGTCTAGCCGTTGTTGGATTAGCGACATCATTATATGTAGCATATGTAGCTATCAAGAAGTTTGCTGATATTCCTGAAACGGTTTTCGAGCAAGGAGCTAAAAATGCTGGATTAGTAGCTCTTGCTTTTTCTGCTTTTATGGTACTGTCTAAACTATCCGGAAAATATTCCGCTTTGGCAGGACTTTCGTTTATAAGTTTGGCAGCATCAATCTATATTCTTCTTCCTGCTCTTTATATTTTGGGCGGATTAGATACGGATCGTCTTGTCAAGGGGACATTGGCGATATCAGCTTTTATCGTAGCATTCGGTATCATGATGAAAGGTATTGGAAGTCTTGATAAAGGCGGTACAGCTAAAATATTCGTTGTCGGTACTATGATGATGGCCATGTTTGCTGCTGTAGCTCTTATAACAATGTTAGATTGGAAAAAGGCAATTATTAGTTTAGCCGGTATATCAGCAGTAATGTTGAGTATGTCTGTCGTATTGAACACGATAACCAAATTTACTCAAAAGATAAAAGTTAGTGCTTTCGCAAGTCTTGGTGCATTGACTGCTGTAGCCTTTGTAATTGCTTTGATTATAGCTGCTTTTAATGATATTCCGAACATAAACGGCGCTATCACTGTAGCAGGTACTGTTGGCATTCTATTATTGACTTTGTCCAAGGCATTATCGATACTTTCTAAGGTCGAGTTTAACGGATCCTGGAAAATGATGGGTAAACTTTACACCACCATGGCTGCATTCACAGCGGTTGCGTTTGCAATGGGTGCCCTTGTGAGTATTTTCAATGATATTCCGAATCCTATTGGAGCAATAGTCCTTGCTGGATCCGTTTCTCTGTTGTTATACGTAATAAGCCAATGTGTTGTTGTCCTATCTAAGTCGACTTTTGCAAATAAGTCATTGGATAAAATTATTGACAGTATTATGATATTAACGACTGTCGCATTCATAATGGGTGGAATGATAGCTGCATTTAGCGATATTAAAAATCCAGGAGGCGCTATAACACTTGCTCTATCGGTATCCATTCTTCTTGGTGCAATTTCAGCCTGTGTGATATTGCTTTCAAAAGCAACCTTTGGAAACAAAAATATTAAGAAGATATCCATAACGGTTGGACTTCTTGCAGTTATTGCGGCAGGTCTTACTGCTGTTGTTGGAAAATTCAGTGGAATGACCGATCCCAAATCTGTTCTTCCGTTGGTTATTGGAGTATCTATTCTTCTTGGTGCGATAACAGGAGCTTGTTTGCTGCTACAATTTGCTGGGAAGATTGCTCCAGAAGCTATACTATCAGTAGCGATTCTTGGAGCCCTTGCTAGTGGTTTAGGCGTAATGCTTGGTCTTCTTCTTTCCAGCACCGGACAAGTAGAAGGTGCTATAACAGCAGCAGTTGCGATCTCTACTATGGTTCTGGCTCTCTCTGCTGCCTGCATACTCTTGGGTGTTGCTGGAACGTTCGGAATCGCTGGTCTTGCTGGCGTTGGGATATTTACCGTTTTGGTTATTGCGTTGGTGGGCTTGACCCTATTGATTCGTTGGGTCTCCGGACTTATGAGCATGACCGAAGAAGATCTTGCCAATATGAAAGCTTTCATGGATGGCTTAAAGATCATCCTGGTAGGGATAGCGGACGCGATTGGTTCTGCTATGATTCAAACTGTAGTTAGCTTTACTGCTGGATTCAAAGATGTTGCTCAGAACATTAAGGATGCCATGGATATTGCTGCTCAGATTCAACCTGTCGGAGCTGATAACATCACAGCAGTTATCCAAGCAATCATCGGTATAGCAGCTCTTAAGATAGCTGCAGGAGACGGATGGGCTGGACAGATAGTCGAATTCTTCACTGGAAGAGGAACCGACAAAGTAACTGAAGTTCTTGCTGATATTACGAAGACTGGCGGTCTTCTTGAACAAATGGCTGCGTTTGGCGAAGCTTGTGGTAAGATGGATCCGAATATGAAATCCAATATTACCAACTTTGCTGCTGCAGTCAGAGGTCTTTCTGATGGTTTGAAGGATCCTCCGAACAAGAATAACATGATAAATCTTCAGAACATGCTCAAGGATCTTTCTTCTGAAGATTTCTTGTCTTCTTTGAAGGCGTTTGCTGATTCGGTTAGTATTATATCGGCTGGTAATCTGGAGAAAGTTGCGAATCTTTCAACTGCTATTGCTGGAATTGTATCTGCTGCTAAAGAATCCAAAAATGTAAAGAACCTTGACGATCTTAAAGAACTCTGTTCCAAACTTCCGGATATTGCCAAAGACATGGGGTCACTGGGTAGTAACTTTACCAATATTGCCTCTGGTCTCACAGCCGCTCAAGGCATTGTTGATATTATTAAGCTTATAACTGAAGGGATAGCTGGTAATGGAGACGATAAGAAGGGTTTATTTGGATTAGATCTATCTCAATTTACAAGCAATATTACTGCTAGCGGCGGATGGCTGCAAGATATTATGGGTGAAACCGATCTTGCGAAATTCACCGATAATCTAAGCGATGCAGTTCGCAACATCCAATATATGGTACAGACGGCTGATGAACTCGGTTTTCTTAAGGATAAGGGAACAAAGGCCAAGACAGTTGCCGCTGCTATCGGAGACGTTATTAGTTCTATAACATCTGGTTCGGGACAGCTTGGACGAACTGGTGGTAGTATAACTGACTTTATTGGGGAGACTCAGACTCTTGGCGATTATACCGATGATCTAGACGATGTTATCCGTAATCTTGGTGCAATGTGTGATGCTTATGACGACGCTCTTACAGGAAGAGATCCAGTAAGTGTTGCTAAGATTATTGGAGATGTAATCGCCGGTATTGCAAGTTCGGCAAAATCCTTGCCTAAAACTGGAGGGACTTGGCAAAAGATCTTCGGTGAAAACGGTCTTACCGGTTTAGGCCAAATTGGAAGACAGTTCAGAATATTTGCTGCTGCAATATCTGAAATCGATGGATCACAAGTCAGCAAAGCTTCTACGATAGCGAATGCTCTCGCTAATATAGGAATAGCGTTTGCCGGTTTCAAAGAAGGTATGGACATTGATATTACTCCGATCGAAGGAAAATTAACTTCGTTAGGCAAGACAATCCAATCCTTCTCTGATAGTCTGACCGGTTTTGACTACACTAATATAACGCAATTTTCTTCAAAGATTAAAGAGCTTGGAGAATCTCTTTTGACTCTCGGCGGAGAAGAAGCAACCTCTGGGGCAGAGTCAGCTGTGGATTTAACCTCAGCTGGTACTGATATCAAAGAAAAGCTGAACAATCTTATGAGCGGCGCAGTAACAGATGTATTTTCTGAAAACGGTTCTGTATTCTCCTCAATGTCGTCCGGTGTTGGAGATTTTCTTAGCAAAACTGGAACTGCTATATCAGAAGGCGGTCAATCTATTTTCGACGCAGCTAAGGGAATTGGTACAAATATCTGTGATGGTCTCGTCAAGGGCATTGACGATAAAATCGAAACTGTCAAAAATACTGCTAAAGCAGTGGGTGAAGCAGCTGTCTCAGCTTGTGCACAGGGTGCTCAAGTAAACTCTCCTTCTAAGGCCACCATAGAAACCGCTCGATATATTATTGCGGGTCTCGTAAATACGCTTCGAAATGAATCTGGAGAAGTTTATGATGAGTCTTGGAATATGGGTCGAAAAGCAACTCAGGGTCTCGACGATGCTTTGTCGACAGTTCGAGATACCATTGAGGGAAAAGTGTCTGATCATCCGGTTATTCGTCCAGTTCTTGATTTGTCGGATGTGCAAAATGGGGTCACAACGCTTGATTCGATGTTCTCTAGAAATAGAGCATTGGCTGTTAATGCTATTCGGACAAAGAAGCAAACAGCAGTCGAAACGGAAAATCAAAATGGATCCACAAAGAGTGGTCCGTCTTACAATTTTGTACAAAATAATTACTCCCCCAAGGCTCTTAGTCGCATAGAAATCTATCGTCAGACCAAGAACCAATTCTCTGCATTGAAAGGAGCTACCATGGTATGATAAATGGATTTACTTTCACTAACTTCCGAGGGGACAGTATAGACGTTGATTTGAGGAGGCCGGAAGTCTCTGGCTTCCTCATCAAAGATGTCACAGGACTGGGCCCTGCAAAAGCAACTATTAACTCAACGGAAGTCGCAACGTATGATGGATCCTTCTTCAATTCTTCTCGACTTGAAAGTAGAAACATTGTTTTTACAATCGGATTTGTTTCGACTGAGACTGGAGAGATGATTGAAGATATTCGTCAGAAATCTTATAAATTCTTTGCTATTAAACGAGAAGTCGCGATTATAGTCAAAACCGACAATCGATGGCTAGAGACGACGGGTTATGTCGAATCGAACGAACCAGAGATATTTAGTCAAGAAGAAAGTGCTCAGATTTCTATAATCTGTCCAGATCCATATTTCTATGAAGCTGGGAAAGATAGAAGTTTGCAGAAAACTGATTTCTACGGAATAAAGCATTCTTTTACGTTCCCATTTTCCAATGAATCGTTGACTGAAAAGAAAATTGTTCTTGGAGAGATCCAAAACATGAGTGAGAATACAGTATGGTATACTGGTGATGCTATGACCGGTGTATACATACGAATTCATGCTCTTGGACCGGCAAAGAACATAACTATTCACAATACCGAGCTTCGTCAGAAGATGACAATCGATACAAATAAGATTGCTACTATTACGAATAGTACCGGAATCATTACCGGAGACGACATAATTATCACGACAGTAAAAGGATCCAAGTCGGCATATATTATTCGAGATGGTGTTTATACCAATATTCTTAACGCGTTGAATAAGGATGCAGACTGGTTCCAATTGGAAAAAGGTGATAACGTCTTTACATTTGTAGCTGACGAAGGTCTGACGAATTTACAATTCTATATCGAAAATCGTATTTTGTATGAGGGTGTATAAAAATGGAACCATTAATTTTAACGCCGACATTTGAGGCTGTCGATATAATAGATACATTTACGTCGCTTATTTGGACAGATCGATATAACGCTTATGGGGACTTTGAAATATGTGTTCCAGCGGATTCTAGTATTCTAACGTCCGTTGATTTAGATGATTATTTATGGATTAAAGAATCTGAACATACCATGATAGTTGAAAATATTGACATAGACACTGATATCGAGGAAGGGTCTACTATAAAAATAACAGGAAGATCTCTTGAGTCTATTTTGGAGCGAAGGGTCGTTTGGGGTCATAAGGCACTGAATGGAAATTTTCAAAATGGAATTAAAACTCTTCTAGAAGAGGCAATTATCAATCCTTCTATAGCCCAAAGAAAGATCTCGAACTTTATTTTTCAGGAGTCCACAGATACAGCAATCACTTCTTTGACGATCGATACTCAGTTCGCTGGTGATAATCTGTATGATGTCATCAAAACTCTATGCGACGAGAAGAAGATAGGATTTAAAATTATTCTGAACGAGTCCAATCAGTTTGTATTTTCTTTATATTCTGGTGTAGATCGTTCGTACAATCAAGAGATCAATCCGTACGTAGTCTTTTCACCGAACTTCGAGAATCTGATTAACAGTAATTACCACGCTTCAAAAGAAAAGCTTAAGACTATAGCTCTTGTTGGTGGTGAAGGCGATGGAAGTGAACGGGTATATACTTCGATTGAAGCAGATCCTGATTCAGTGACTATTCCAAGCGGTCTTGACCGGAGAGAATTGTTTGTAGATGCAAAGGGTACGTCCAAAAAGACATCCGATGCAACTCTAACTGATGCCGAATATGACGAAGTTCTAAAAGCAAAAGGATCAGAAAAGCTTGAAGAGTATGTGGATGAAAGGGCCTTTGAAGGATCGGTTGATGTCACAAGAACTAACATCTATGGCAAAGATTTCAACATGGGAGACATTGTTCAGATAGCAAATGAATTTGGATTTGAATCAACGTCTCGTGTCACAGAATTTATACATTCTCAAAGTCTCGAAGGTTTAGAGTTCTATCCGACTTTCGAAGCAATTAAAGATGAATAAAAGGAGGATTTATGAGCTTAACTTTTGGATTTTACAATTCTCTTAACAATGATAGATCTTACGACGCTGTCGATATGAGTCGAATTTTCGACGGTATCATTAACGATGGCGTCTATCTTTCTATTGGAGAGAAATTTGCAGTAAAAGCTGTTACTGGAATGGGTATTACAGTCGGAACTGGTAGAGCATGGTTCAATGGAACCTGGAGCTACAATGATTCTAATTTTGCTTTAACTGTCGACACAGCAGAAGTATTGCTTAAGAGAATTGATGCAGTGATTCTTGAGGTAAATACGACAAACGCAGTACGTCGTAACGAGTTGAAGATGAAAAAAGGAACTCCCAGTTCTCAGCCTACCAAGCCGTCAATGACAAAGACTGGAGGAGTTTATCAGTATCCGCTTGCATATATCACAGTAGATCCCGGAGCTACGAGCATTACTCAGGCGAATATTGAGAATGCTGTTGGCACAACAGAGTGTCCCTACGTGACTGGTGTATTAAAGTCTACTGATATCGATGAAATCGTAGCTCAGTGGAACGCTCAGTGGAGCGAGTGGATGACTAACGAACAAACATCGTTCGAAACCTGGTATAATAATCTTCAGGTGATTCTTGATGATAATGTGGCCACGAACCTTACGAACCGAGTGCTTGCGCTAGAATCAAAGGTTAAAACAATTGTTGTCGGAAAAACAGCTCCGTCCTCAATGACCGGACTTTCAGAAGGTGACATTTATATTTACGTACCCACTATTCCCGATTAAGGAGGTAGAATATGGCTGTATTAAAATTCTATCCGAAATCTTACATCGGGTACGTACGATGTAGCAGCGTCGACGACGCTATTGATAAAGCAAAGTCTATATCCGATCCTGGAATGACGACGCCTACGGACGTAACGAATCGAGTTGGTATAACAAATAGTAGCAATAAGGTTTATTTATATCGAATGTCCTATTTCTTCGAAAAGAGTAGTGGCGGTAACATTCCATTGTTGAAATGTCGCAATCATGTCTTGAATATGTCTTTTCGAGCAAGGACAAGCGGTGTTTCGTATTTCCCTAATCTGTATTACGGTCCTAAAGCAAATTCGATTACTACAAACTTCGCGTATACAAATCGATATGTTGAAGATTGCGAAAACTGGAGAGGCGGAGAACATGATATTAATCCTATCTATTTTTCTCAGTCAATTCCAGATAGTTGTGCATGGGTGTTTGGTGGATTTGACAAAACTACTTATTGTGCACTTTATGACCCATATCTTCAAGTCGAGACAGAAACCTTAACCTTGGAATACAACGCGAACGGCGGAAACGGAGCACCGAATCTCCAAAGTATTGATATTTCAGAAAACGGCTATATCGCAACAATTAGTACTGTAAAGCCAACAAAAGACGGATACAAATTTGCTGGATGGGCTAGAACATCGAATGCTTCTGGGGCAACATATCAGCCTGGTCAGACATTTGAAATGACAACTAATATGACACTTTATGCTGTATGGCAAAAGTTGTCCTATACTGTCACATTCGATCCAAACGGTGGAACAGTTTCAACAACGACCAAAACGGTTACGTACGGAGAAACTTATGGAGAACTTCCCGTTCCGGTACGAAATGGATACAAATTTGATGGATGGTTCACGCAATTGTCTGGAGGGACTTTAATTACCGAATCATCTACTGTTGATCTGACAGGAGATATAACTTTGTACGCACACTGGACTGTTCAGTCAATAGTACATGTTGTGGACAAGAATAATCAAATGCAAGACGGAATTGTTTATGTGTCTGATGGTAATAATACATTACATATCGGCATTGTATATGTATGTGGTTCTGACGGAAATTTGCATGTAAATGGGTAAGGGGTGACATTCAAAATGGAAATGGAAAAGTGGTTACAATTCATTCTAACCATTGCAGTTTCGATACTTGGTTCTGCTGGTTTCTGGACATTTATTAGTAAACGATCAGACAAGAATAGTGCAATACGACGAATGCTCAAAGGGCTTGCACACGATCGAATATTGAGTCAAGGAACAGTTTATATTGAACGAGGATGGATCAGTACGGACGAATATGAGAATCTAGACCATTATTTGTATCAACCATATAAAGATCTCGGTGGAAATGGAACCGCCGAACGAATTATGGATAAAGTAAAAGAACTTCCTATTCGTAAGTAAACGCGAAAAAAACATTCTCCTATATGAGAACATAAGGGAGGATTCTACAATGCGTATTACTTTGAGATTCTTATTCGCTTTCATTCTTTGGATCGTGTCCACTCCGACAAGATTTCTAATGGTATTGTATGCTTACGTAAGAGGAATATACGGAGGCATTAAATACACAGAAGAATTGTCGGAGTGGCTCGGATTTTACAGAGAAGTTGAATTACGAGTCTTAGATCGAACTTTGAAATGGATTCGAACTGGACGTTTATAAGAGGGATACACCCCCTCTTATTTTTTGAATTCTTCGCGAAAAAAACATCTTCCTATATGAGATCATAAAGGAGGATTTTGTTATGATCAAATTTTTAGAAACTGTTTTAAAGACTATTATTATAGCTTTGGATGCGATTTATCTTCCAGTACGATTTTTAATAGGTATAATTTGGGGAACAGGTATAATTCTGTTTGATAAATTTATCAAAAAAGTCGATATTGGATTTAAAGAGGGATGTATAATACTATATGAAGGATTTAAATATGGACTGAAAAAATATCGTAATACTGTTGTTAAACTTTATGGAAAGGATTGAGCCGCAAAGGCTCTTCCTTTTAGTTTTTCAAAAAATCCCGGAAGGTAATTTCCGAAAATGTCGCGAAAAAAACATAGTCTATTAAGGAATACTATACTGAAAGGAGAATTAGTATGTTTGAACAATCTTCTGAAATTCTGGAGAAAGAATTGATATCTGTTGGTTCGGAAATGAACGCACAGTTTGTTGGTTCGGAAAGCAGAGATCAGGCACAGTCGAGCTTCGTAAAGTTATACGAGCTCAAACTTCGTGAAAAAGAAATTGAATCGGAAAAAGATTCAAAGAAAAAAGAACGAAGAATGGGTATCATAAAAACTTGTATTGAAGTTGCTGTTCCTGCATTGATATTTACCGGATTAACGATACTGGGATTTAATTTCGAAGAAACAGGATCGTTATCATCTCCGACTTTCAAGAATGTCATCAAGTATATGAAACCATCTAAGTAGTATCCGAGAAAGGGATCTTTTACAGATCCTTTTCTTTTTATATTCGCGAAAAAAACATTCTCCTATATGAGATCATAAAGGAGGATTTTATTATGACTAAAATTTTGAAAGCCCTTTGCGTATCGATTGTTGTGATTATTTCTACGATTTTTCTTCCGATACGAATTTTGATGGCTATAGGTGTTGAAATTATTGGATTTCTAATTACTGTATTCGCATCAAAATCCAATATTGGAGTTAAGGAGTATTTTTCACGAGCATTCGACGAAGTTGCAATGGGAGTAAAATTTTGGTGGAATTGTGTTACCGAACTTTATGCAAAGGATTGAGCCGCAAAGGCTCTTCCTTTTGATATTCGCGAAAAAAACATTCTCCTATATGAAATAATAAAGGAGGAAACATTATATGCTGTTGACTATTTTACTTATTTTCATGGCTATCGCTGCTACTATTGCTGCAATCGTCGTACTCGTAGGAGGAGGGGCGATCGGAATAGTATTATTCGGAGACGTGATCGTATGTGTATTGTTTATTGCATGGATTATTTCCAAAATTATTAAGAAACATAAGAAGGATTGAGCCGCAAAGGCTCTTCCTTTTGATATTCGCGAAATTTTCAGCTTATATTATGAGAACATAAAGGAGGTTCTATCATGACTTATCGACAAATCGAAACTTCACGTGAACGTAGGCTCTGGTTGACTCAGGTTGCAATACCAGTGATGACACTGGCGTTGACAGCTCTGTCTATTCCAGAGATAAGGAACAAAGCTGTTGAGAAATTTAACGATGCTCGTGATAAACTGAAAAAGTTCGTCACAAAGGAGTCCTAACAGGGACTCCTACATTTTTTGAAAGGAGAACAATATGAAACTTAATCGAACGGCTGTTCTTGGTTTTATCGGAGTTGCTGTTGGTCTAGTATGCTCGATTTATACAGCAATTAAAGCTACTCCAAAAGCAGAACAGTTGAAAAAAGAAGCTGAAGAGAACAAAGGAGAACCTCTCACCAAAAAAGAGGTGTTGAAAGTAGTAGGAAAAGAATATATACCAACGGCTGTTGCCGCTCTTGGATGTGTCGCATCTGCAGGATTATCTGCAAGGGAATTTGCCGGAAAAGCAAGTGCATTGGCTGCAGCGGCTTCCATGGCGACAGCATCTCTCGGAGACTATAAAGACGAGATACGAAAAATTCTTGGAGAAGATACTCCGTTAAAGAACATTGTTTCTAAGAAGTATACGGACGATATTGATATTCAAGATAATGAGGTTCTATTCTATGACGACTTTTCGCATCAATATTTCACATCAACCAGAGAAGCTGTTATACAAGCAGAGTATGATCTGAACAGAGTTCTGGCGCTGTTTGGAGAAGCAAGCGTCAATGATTGGCTCGGCTTTCTTGGACTAGATCCGATAGAAGAAGGATCCGTTACTGGCTGGTCATTTATGGCTTACGCTGAGGTTCAGATGTGCTGGGTAGACTTTCGTCACACTCTTACAAAAATTGATGATGACATGGAATGCGAAATAATAGAGTTTGCAAATGCTCCGTTAGTTCAAATCTAGGTTCGCGAATTTTTCAGCTTGTATTATGAGAACATAAAGGAGGTTCTATGAGTAATAAAATGCTTAAAGTAATTGGAATTGCGTTGAGCGCGATCGGATTGTTAGCTTCGGTATTAGCTGACGTGGTGAAGGAAAAACAACATTCTGATGAAATTGACGAGAAAATAGAACAGAAATTAAAAGATAGGGGACTCTAACGGGTCCTCTTATCTTTTTAATGAAAGAAGAACAGAATGTTTGATATTCAGCAAAAATTTGAGGACGGTGTGTTTCGATTCTATGTAACGGTCGATGATTATAAGATGGCCGATATAATCGAAAAAAATCTATTTAAATGTAAATTAGCTTACGAAATCTTAAAGAACTTAAAGGACGTACAAGAACGAAAGGAGCAACAAAATGAACACTAAATGGATTCAATCCGCAATCAAAACTTCATTGATATTTTTGAGGAAACATACCCCAGAAATATTGACAGCGTTGGGAGTTGTTGGTATGGCAACTGCTACTGTAACTGCAGTAAAAGCAACTCCGGAAGCGTTGAAGAAGATCGAAGAAAAGAAAGAAGAACTTAACGTCGATAAACTGACGGTTGGTGAAACAATCAAGACTTGTTGGAAATGTTATCTTCCGACAGCAACTGCTGTGACAGCATCTGCCGCCTGTATTATTGGAGCTAGTGCGACTAATAATAGACGTAATGCGGCATTGGCAACTGCTTATACACTCTCTGAAACCGCTATGCGAGAATTCTCTGAGAAAGCGGAAAAAGCCCTTGGGGAAGAACGTTCCAATGATATTCGTAACGAAATCGCTAAAGAACGAGTCGAAAATCATCCAGTAGAGCAACAGCAGGTGATCGTTCTTGGTAAAGACGAGACGTTGTGTTACGATTATATGGCGGATAGATATTTCACAAAGGATCCAGACGAGATAAATAAGGCGGTGAATGAACTCGCAAGACGTATGCGATACGAAACATACGTATCTTTGAATGATTTCTATTACGAACTTGGTCTTAGACCCACTGGAGTTGGCGATGAAGTAGGATGGAACATAGACAAAGGTATCATTGATATTTACTATAGCGCTCAAGTGGCTACGAACGGGAAACCGTGCTTAGTTCTTGAGTATAGGGTTCCTCCTAAAGCCAATTATATGGACTAAGACCTCGCGAAAAAAACAGTTTATTATATGAGGGATACACCTCAAACTAAAATACAAAGGAGTTATTAAAATGGAAAACGAGAACATGGAAATGGTAAACGTTGACACTACTGCTGAGGTTGAGAACGAATCTTCAACTGGCAAGAACATTGCAATCATTGGTCTTGGTGCAGCATTGCTTGGTGCCGCCGCATATGGCGCGTACAAGCTTGGTGCTGTTGTCAAGAACAAGATTCAGAATGCTCGTCGGTTGAAGAAAGCTGTCAAAGATGCAGAAGCAGAACGTAAAGCCGCTGAAACTGCTGACGTGACTATTGAGAACTAAATTGTATGAAGGGAGGAGAACCTAAGGGAGGATGCCACATGGCATCTTCTCTTTCGTTTTTGATGCTATGGCACTCTGGAATTATAACGGACCAGTAATGAGATTCGGAATTCGAATCGGAAATTATACTGGAGCAACTGTGGCTAGAACTGCAAAAGAAGCTATGCGTAATTTCACATATCAGGCGAAAGGAACCTTAGGTCTTCTTCCCAGTGCTAGAATCGAATTAAGTAGCAAATATTTATCCAATAAAAGTGAGGAGAATACGAATGAAACGGTTTAAAATATTCTATGTTGATTCGATCGATCAAGATGGAAACGAAGTGATTCATCATGTCTTCATAAATGCCATGAGTGAACATGAAGCTCGGATTTGGTTTAATATTTCAGGTTTCGATCCGAAATCCTTTGCTTGGATGGAAGAAATAGAGGAGTAAATAATGGAAGAAAATAAGCAAACACCGAATTTGTCTGCAAAAAAAGTTGGTCAGGTAGCGAAAACTTCGGCGATTGTACGTACGAACAATGACAGCAAGTTGTCAAAGTTGATAAATCCGGAAGATTTTCAGAAAATGAAAGAACACGTCGGAAAAGAAGTAATTGTCCCTTATCTCAAACGGACCTTCTTTGACGCGGTTCAGGAAGCTTTGTATATGCTATTATACAAAGGACAAACATATGTAAAGAAAGGTCCAAGCGCTTTTGGATCCAATTTCACATATGGAGGAACTCAGTATAATGGATATTTTGCAAGTTCTTCCTTGAATCAGCCTCCGAAACGGGCATCTGAAGAGGCGAAAGAGCAGACATTGAACGTTAAGAAAGGTCCATCTGATTTGATATTTCCGTCAAGAGCTGATGCTGAGGATACTTTGATCAAAATGGACGAAATCATAAGCACTTATGGTTCTGTTAGTTTTGCCGATTTGGAAGAAATGGCTGGTGTAACTGGCGATTTCACGGACAATAAGTATGGGTGGAAAGACATCCGTAATGCAAAGGTTGTACGAAACGCTTTAGAGGGCGGTTATTACATTCGTATGCCTAGAATGATCGTACTTGATTGATATTTAGAAAGGAAATGACTAATGAATACTGAAATCATTATAAATGTGGCGAAGAAAGTTCTTGGTAGAGCAGGACTTTATCTGAAGAAATATGCACCAGAAATATTGATTGGTGCTGGTGTAACGGGTATTGTGACAAGCACTGTGATGGCCTGTAAAGCAACTACAAAATTGAACGATGTTATCGAAGATCATACGGAACGTTTGGAAGAGCATCGGAACGAGATTGTAGTGATGAACAAAGATGCCGAGGAAACCGGTATTGATATTAAGAAAGAAGATCAGAAGGGTTTGATCAAAGTATATACTAAAACTGCTTTGAACATGGTCAAACTTTATGGTCCTTCTGTTGGATTGGCGGCTCTTTCTATCACAAGCATTCTTAGTGCTCACACGATTCAAAAGAATAGAACGGCTGCGATTAGCACTGCGTATGCTTTGGTAAACAAGGCATTCAACGAATACAAGGATCGTGTAGAGGAGAAATACGGTTCTGAAGCGGCCAATGATATTGCATATGGCGTCAAAACAGAAAAAATAAAAGAAACAGTCACTGATCCTGAGACCGGTAAGAACAAAAAGATTGAGAAGGTGATTTCTGAAGCAACCACTCATGGTGCTTATACAATTTGCTATGAGCCCGGTTGTGCTGGATGGGACGATAATCCCGAATTTAGCAAAATGTATCTTTGCGGTGTTCAGGATCAACTAAATCTTAGACTTCGGACAAAAGGTCATGTCTTCTACAACGAAGTTCTCGACATGCTTGGTCTTCCTAGCACATCTTGGGGCCAGGTTGTTGGTTGGCTTTATAATCCGGACGACAAGACGAAGAAGAATGTGATTGATTTCCATATCTTTGATCTGTCCGACAAGACTAAGAGAGCTTTCGTGAACGGATATGAACCCTGTATTTGGTTGGATCTTGATCCTGACGGGGTCATTATTGATATGCTCGGAAATTCAGTTCCTAGAGCTGATCGGAGGTTTGCATAATGAACTATAAAGTAGTATTGGGTTTCGTGGCCGGCCTCTTAACTGGGGCCGCTGCGACTTTCTTTATCACAAAGAAGATTCACGAAGATGAAATCGAACAATTGAAGGAAGATTGGGGGAAAACTCGCAAGATTAGTAATCCTGAGCATATCGAGAATGAAGTAAAAGCTTATCTCGATAAAAACAAACCCGAATTGATGGATTATTATAAGCATAAGCTTGAACAATCTCCTGATAAATATTGGAAATCTTCCAAGGAGTCTACGAACGAAGAAAAAGAAGTGACTCCTAAAATTCTTCAAGATAGAAAGGAGAACGAAGAGCTGAGACAGATATACAATGAACATCCAGATGAAGAGAAACCCGGTCATGATGTAACAAAGCCTTATATCATAACTCCTGAAGAACTTGGGGAGGAAATGGATTATAGTCTGGTTGCATTGATATATTATGCAGATGGTGTTCTTGCGGATGATTTCGACAACGTTGTTGATGACGAAGAACACTATGTCGGAAGTGACTATAAGAATCATTTCGGGGAATATGAGACCAACACCGTTCACGTACGTAACGATGAATTGATGTGCGATTATGAGATCACACAGGATTTCAGAAAGTTTAGTGACGTGATTAAGATGCCTGGAGGCTATGACTCGTAATGAACAAAAAGAGTTTGTATAGCGAATATTATGATTGGCTGTGTGAACTCGTTTTTACGGATGAATATGGAGGACCAACTTACTATAAATTGTTCGCATGTCTCAATGATATTCCATTTACATATTTAATAGATTTGGATGAGGCACGAGAAGCTGATGGATTGAGTTTGAGAGAAAGGTATTGTTATGAATTTGGTTATAACATGGATCCTAATTCAATGAACAAACATTTCCAAAATCGTCCTTGCAGTGTTCTTGAAGCAATTATAGGTATCGCAGTCCGGATGGAGGAATCCATTTTGCTCGATTCTCGATATGGAAATCGTACTGATATTTGGTTTTGGGATATGATGACTAGTCTTAAAATCAATACTATGGATGACTCTGTCTTTGACGAAAGCTACGTACGTAACCGTATTCAAATCTTTCTTAAAAGAAAGTATGAGTTTAATGGAGAAGGAGGATTGTTCACCGTAGCTCATCCGAAACGAGACATGCGTACAGTAAACATCTGGATGCAAATGTACTGGTATATTAATGAACGAATAAATTGGTAAAGGAACGTGACCTGATGCTTGATTTTTTGAGAATTTCGACGAGGCCTGGAAAGTCAAAAGGAACAATCGAAATCTATCCAAAATTCTACATTATGAAAAGCTCCGATCTAATGATTCGAGGTGGTGATTTCTACGCGATCTGGATCGAAGATAAAGGGTTATGGTCCACCGACGAACAAGATGCTATTGAACTAATTGATCAAGAACTGGACAAGTATGCTAAAGAGAATGAATCTCGACTGGATGGACATGTTCAAGTCCTTCACGTACAGGATGCCGAAACTCGAATGATAGACAAATGGCATCGATTCTGTCAAAAAGACATGAGAGATTCGTTCCACATGCTCGATGAAAAATTGATATTTTCAAATAGTCCAACGAATAAAAAAGATTATTCCAGCAAACGACTCCCGTATCCTTTGGAAGAAGGTTCTATTGATGGCTACGAAACATTAATGAATGTGCTTTATGCACCTGAAGAAAGACGAAAAATTGAATGGGCAATTGGATCCATTGTCTCAGGAGATTCTCGAAATATTCAGAAATTCATGGTTTTGTATGGTGCAGCTGGTACTGGTAAATCAACAGTTCTGAACATTATTCAACAACTATTTGAAGGATATTATTCAGTATTCGATGCAAAAGCATTGGGTTCTTCTTCAAACACATTTGCTCTCGAAGCATTCAAAACAAATCCATTGGTTGCAATTCAACATGATGGCGATTTGTCTAGAATAGAGGATAACACTAGACTTAATAGTTTGGTCTCTCACGAATATATGACGGTAAACGAAAAATTTAAATCTACATATTCAAATAGATTTAAATGTTTCTTGTTCTTAGGAACGAATCGTCCTGTTCGTATTACAGATGGTAAGTCTGGTTTAATTCGTCGTCTTATTGATGTTTCTCCAACTGGAAACAAAGTAAGTCGAAAAGAGTATATTGTGTTGACCGAGAAGATCAAATTCGAATTAGGTCATATAGCAGATCATTGTTTGAAGGTTTACGAAGAATCGCCTGGATATTATGACGATTATGTACCAACAACGATGATGGGCGCATCAAATGATTTCTATAATTTCGTCGAAGATTCTTACTTTGTGTTCAAGAACGACGACGGAACTTCTTTGAAATCAGCATGGGAGCGTTATAAGGTATATTGTGAGGAAGCAAAAGTTGGGTATACGTCTTCAATGCGTGTCTTTAAGGAAGAATTGAAGAACTATTTCAGAGAGTATATCGAGCGATATGTCTCGGAAGATGGGACAAGAATCCGAAATTACTACAAAGGATTTATATTTGATAAGTTCGATAAAAGTCTGAATGAGGACAAAGATGAGTCTGTTGAAAAAATAGAGTTCATTGATTTTAAAGTTCAGCCTTCGATTCTTGACAAAGAATGTGCAGAATGCATGGCACAATACGCAACCGAAGACGAAACTCCGAATTTTAAATGGGCGAATGTCCGAACAAAACTTAAAGATCTCGACACATCTAAACTTCATTATCTAAAGTTTGAAGATAATACTCATCATATTGTGATTGACTTTGATATTCGTGGTAAGGATGGTTCGAAAAACTTTGAAGAGAATCTTAAAGAAGCAAGTAAATGGCCTAAAACTTATGCTGAATTGAGTAAGAGTGGTGCCGGAATTCACTTGCATTATATTTACAAAGGCGATCCTTCAAAATTAAGTAGAATCTATGATGATAATATTGAGATCAAAGTATTCAAGGGCAACAGCTCATTAAGAAGAAAGCTCACAAAATGCAATGATATTCCTATTGCAACAATTGCGTCCGGATTACCGCTGAAAGGAGATAAAAAGGTGATCGATTATGATAGCGTTCTTAACGAAAGAGCTATTAGGACCATAATCAAAAGAAATCTGAACAAAGAGTATCATCCGGCAACAAAACCATCGATAGACTTCATATATTCCACACTTGAAAAAGCCTATAATAATGGTTCGAAGTATGATGTATCTGACATGAGAAGTGCAATCTTCGCCTTTGCAGCGAATAGTACGAATCAGTCTGATTATTGTATGAAACTCGTACCAAAGATGCATTTCAAGTCGGATACACCAAGTGAAAATAAAGAATTTGGATCTGATCGGTTGGCGTTTTATGACGTCGAGGTCTTTCCAAACTTACTCCTTGTTGTATGGAAATTTGATGGTGCCGGAGATAAGAGAACCATATTGTACAATCCCGATTCTACTCAAATAGAGCAACTTCTCCAATTGAAACTTGTTGGTTATAACTGTCGTCGTTATGACAATCATATACTCTATGCAAGATTGATGGGGTATACGAACGAGCAGATCTATAAACTTTCGAAGAAAATAATATCTGGAGAACGTAACGCCGGCATGTTCGGAGAGGCTTATAATCTAAGTTACACTGATATTTATGACTTCGCATCAGCATCAAATAAGATGAGCTTGAAGAAGCTTGAGATTAAGATGGGAATTCATCATCAGGAACTTGGAATGGATTGGGATCAGCCTGTTCCGGAAGATAAATGGCCTTTGGTTGCTGGATATTGTTGTAATGACGTTGACGCAACGGAAGCGGCATTCCATTATTTGAACGCGGATTGGACGGCGAGAGAAATACTTGCTGACATCGCGGGAATGACGGTTAATGATACGACCAATAGTCTGACAACTAAGATCATTTTCGGGAACAACAAACATCCTCAGGATCAATTCAATTATCGAAACCTAGCAGAGGATGATATTCCAATTAAACCTGGTTCATATGTCGTCTTTAATAGTAAAGGGCAACCCGTATTTCCTGGATATAAGTTTGAACGTGGAGTTTCTACTTATCGTGGAGAGGAAGTTGGAGAAGGTGGTTACGTATATGCCGAACCTGGAATCTATACGAACGTAGCGTTGCTTGATATTGCATCTATGCATCCTAGTTCAATAATTGCAGAGAACTTGTTTGGCGATGAATATACGAAACGCTTTGCTGAATTGAAGCAAGCTCGAGTATTGATTAAGCACAAGGACTTCGAACAGGCAAGAAAGATTATGAATGGCGCTCTCGCGAAGTTTTTAACTTCAGAAGAAATTGCTGATATTTTATCTAACGTTCTAAAGACACCAATTAACTCTGTATATGGATTAACTTCAGCAAAGTTCGACAATCCGTTCAGGGACAAGAGGAACATTGATAATATTGTAGCAAAGAGAGGCGCTCTATTCATGATCAATCTGAAACATGAAGTTCAGGAACGCGGATTCACAGTAGCGCACATAAAGACGGACTCTATAAAGATACCAAATGCAACTCCTGAAATTATTCAGTTTGTGAAAGATTTCGGAAGAATGTACGGATACGAGTTCGAACATGAGGCTACGTACGCTAAGATGTGCCTTGTTAACAATGCAGTATATATTGCAAAGTATAACGAACAGGGCGTCATAAACAAAGGCGGAAAGCATGCAAATGAATGGACTGCTACTGGTACTCAGTTTGCTGTTCCGTATGTCTTCAAAAAGCTTTTCTCAAAAGAAAAGATCGAATTTGAAGATATGTGTGAAACGAAACAGGTAACCACTAACATGTATCTTGACATGAACGAGGAGACACCAGACGAACATCACTTGATATTTGTTGGTAAGGTTGGTCTTTATTGTCCGATGAAACCGGGATGCGGTGGTGGAAATCTTGTTCGTGAAGCCCTTGACAAAAATGGAAACATTAAATACGACACCGTAGTCGGAACAAAAGGTTATCGATGGTTGGAATCTGAAATGGTAAAACAACTCCATAAAGAGGACGATATTGATAGATCTTATTACGATGCATTGGTGAACGCAGCAGTTGATGCAATCTCCGCTTATGGAGATTTTGAACTATTTACAAACGATTGAAAGGAGAACTAATAATGTCTAACGAACGTAAAACTATTGCCATTGAGAATGCACACCTTTTCTTTAAGAATTTTTCTGGGGAACAGACGGCTTTTAACAGAGCTGGTGACCGAAATTTCTGTGTCTTTATTGATCCCGAAATTGCGCCTAAGTTGAAGGAAGATGGTTGGAACATTCGTACGCTTAATCCTAGAGATGATGGTGACGAACCTCGTCCTTATATTCAGGTCAAAGTTTCTTATAAGAACATTCCTCCTCGGATCTATCTCATGACTTCCAGAAAGAAGAGAATGCTCGATGAAGAGACAGTTGGTGAGCTCGATGTCGTTGATATTCAGTCTTGTGATCTCATCATCACACCTTATGAATGGACGATTAATGGCAAATCAGGTATCAGCGCATACCTCAAGACAATGTATGTAGTCATGGAAGAAGACGAATTTGCAGCAAAGTATGCTGAAATGGAATATCCCGGAGAAGCACCCTTTTAATTGATATTTCGAAAGGAGACAAATATGAATTGCACTAGTCCGCTAAATCCTGAGTTTAATTTAACATTGGATTCCGGAGAATGGTCTGAGTTTCAAGTTGAAAAACGACGTCATTTAGATGGTATTCAGTATCGCTTCAAATTTCCGAATGAATATGGAGCGTCTGTTATGAAGCATAGCGTTTCTTATGGACACGAGAAAAATCTTTGGGAATTGGCGGTGCTCAAATTAGGCGCTTTATGCTATGACACAAAGATTACGGACGATGTCATAGGATGTTTAACGGATCAAGAAGTTCGTTCTTATCTTAAGGAGATCTACGAGCTTCCACCTGTTACGTTCAAACGTTAATATTTGAGGGGCAATGCCCCTCTTCTGAGTTCAGATGGCGAAATGGCAACGCTTGATATTTGCAGGTTCGATTCCTGCTCTGAACGCCCTATAATCCGGGGAGAGGCAAAATTGAAGCAACTATAACTCATGATTGGAGGTACTCCGCTGTATGATGCAAATCACTCCCCGGATTTTATCGCGAAAAAAACATCTTGTATTATGAGATCATGAAGGAGGTTTCATAATATGGCTAAAAAGACTATTCAAGATCCATCCGTTGAGAAGACTAAATTAATCACTGATCTGATTAAAGACGGTATTTGTATGGTTGGATGCATTGTACTATTTTGGTTGTTGTTAAATCTATGCTGATTGAAAAAAGGATTGGGATTCATTTCCTGATCCTTTTAATCTTTTTGAGGTGTTATGGCAGGTATTATTTTAGCTGATTATCAGCTTGAAGCTATTGACAGAATGAAAAATGGATGCATTCTATGCGGAAGTGTGGGAAGCGGAAAGAGCAGGACTTCGCTAGCATATTATTACAAGTTGATGGGCGGAGAATTGAACACTAAAAACTATAAACCACTTCCTAGAGCGCCGTGCGATCTATACATTATTACGACTGCTCTCAAAAGAGATACACACGAATGGGAAGAAGAAATGATTCCGTTCATGTTATCCCCAAATGAGAATATGTATGGGAATACGGTAGTTATAGATTCCTGGAACAATATTAAGAAGTATACGGACGTTCGTGATGCATTCTTTATATTCGACGAGCAAAGAGTTGTTGGTTCTGGAGTTTGGGTAAAATCGTTTATCAGTATAACCAAGAAAAATCGTTGGATTCTGTTAACAGCAACTCCAGGAGATTCTTGGAAAGATTATATTCCGGTGTTTATTGCAAACGGATTTTATAAAAATAGATCCGAATTCTATAGAGAACATATTGTGTTGCGATACGGTAAACAGCCTTATCCAATAATAGATAGGTATATAAATACTGGACGACTTCTGAGACTTAGAAAGAATATACTGATTCAAATGAAGAACCAACGAGACGTTCGCTATCATCGCTATGATATTTATGCTGATTATGACAAACGTGAATTTTGGAACATAATCAAAACAAAGATGAATCCCGAAACAGGAGAACCGTTCAAGACAGCTTCCGAGATAGGAATCGCATTGAGAAAAGTTGTGAATAAGGACGAGTCTAGAATTCTTAAATTATTAGAATTAGTCGAGGATCATCCTAGAATCATACTTTTCTACAATTTCGACTATGAACTTGATATTCTTAGAAATCTATACTACGGAGAAGATTTTGTTGTTGCTGAATGGAATGGTCATAAACATCAGGAGGTTCCAAGTGGAGATAAATGGGTATATTTAGTTCAATATACTGCAGGCGCAGAAGGATGGAACTGTATACGAACTGATACTATTATATTCTATTCGTTGAATCATTCATACAAAATAATGACTCAAGCCGCTGGACGTATTGATCGAATGAATACTCCATACAAGGATCTTTACTACTACTATCTACAATCTAAAAGTCCTATTGATATTCGTATACGTAAATGTCTAAATGATAAGAAAGATTTCAATGCGAGAGCGTTTATGGACGATCTTGAGAAAGGATACAAACTTGCACCCGATATTATGCAAAATTCTCGGCGGACATCGATTCAATGACCGATATTTGAATTGCTGGGAAGAAACTGGTCTATATCATTATAAGAACAAATGTATTCGATGCGGGAAAGTAATGGAATGGACCATACCAACGAGCTGTATTTTCGGACCTACATATGAAGAAAGGAATAAGACAAATGGTCAGACCAATAAAAACTATTAACGCTGACAAGATTCGAGCGCACGAAAATCACAAAACGCCTATCACTCCTTGGACTGAGCTTGGAACTGCGGTCATACTACAAGCTGTTCAGGATCTCGACAAAGTAATCAAGAATCTAAATTCTACCGATGACGTTGATGCTCGTAAACGCTATCTGGACCAGTTCAATTCATTAAAATGTTTCTTTTACGGAAACACCATTCTTATGTATACAACACTCTCAGGTCCCGCAATCTTTCAAGAAGTATGCAAACGCAATCGATACAATTCAGTAGAATCTCATCACAGAAAGAAGGTTATTAAATGAATTTAGTCACAAAAGAAGTTTATTATGATCAGTATTGTAAAACCTGCAAATACAAGAACTTGGACGAGGGAGACGATCCCTGTAACGATTGTCTCGCTAGTCCATGCAACTATGAATCTCACAAACCTATTTATTACAAGGAGGCAAAAAATGACTGTTGAACGATTTGAAGAAGTTCTGGACGAACTCGAGGGAAATTCCCTGAAGACTTTGAAGAAGAAGAATCGATTGTACTCTATGTACAATAATCCTCTTCATAATTTCGAGTCTGGAGCCCAAATTTCAGGTGGAACTGCTGCGCAAACTTGTTGGGGTTATATGACCAAACACTTGACAGCTCTTCGTGACAAAGTTATGAGAAACGATTTTTGTGACAAAGAAGATCTTCTCGAAAAGTGCCAGGACATAATCAATTACGTTCGTTTCATCTATTGTATAGGGATCAATGAAGAAGAACTTAGGACACAAGAGATGTGCAAATGCGAATAAGTAAAGAAGAATATTATCTTGATATTGCTCTCGCAGTAGCAAAACGTTCTACATGTCTTCGTCGTTGTTATGGTGCTATTATTGTCAAAAATGACGAGATCATTGCTACCGGATATAACGGCGCTCCCAGAGGAAGTAAGAATTGTACAGATGTTGGAAGTTGCTATCGAATGATTCATAAAATTCCGCACGGATCAAATTATGAATTATGCAAATCGGTGCATGCTGAGCAAAACTGTATTATATCTGCTGCTAGGAAAGACATGATTGATTCAACGATGTATCTGTCGTGCTGGGATCCAAATACTGGAACAGAGATTACGGACGAAAGTGTATGTCCTTGCGATATATGCTCTCGATTGATAATTAATGCTGGAATAAAGAATCTTATTACCAGAAACTCGTATCATCAAAATAATTCTAATGAATGGTTTGGAGACATAATATGAAAAAAGATAATAAACGACTTTATCAGTCCAAAGAACAGACCAACAAGTACGAACGCGCTAATGCGAAACGTATGATCAAGGAAAGCATGAAAGAAGAAGATTTCAGAGAAAAGGAGCGGGAATACTATGATTACAAATGCCGGTAAAGTAAGCCCTTTCATTCCTATTGAAAAACGTTCTCCTTGCGAAAATTGTATACACTTTGATATTTGTGAACTGAAACCGTCATTCAAAGAACTTCGAGAAAAAACTTCCAATCTCGAAATGAAAGGCTCTGACGGAAAGATTCTAAAAATCTCCGAATTACGAGGTCTTAATTTAAAGGTCACATGTGACTACTATATGGAGAAGTCCAATACCATTGCTTTAAGGGGGGTCAACGCTGATGGAAGATCTTAGGACACTAATTGATATTTTCGTCAACATGTTTGGTTTCTCAAATAAAAAGAATGTTCTGTTGATCCTCGATTTAGAAGGTAATGAAATCTACAGAGGTCCTGCCAAAGACATTGATCCTAATCATGAGAAGCTTGACTGTCGTGTAAGAAAGTTCTCTATCTATGAAATGGTTGAAGAGAATACGTACGAAGCCATTGTGTATATTTGATTCGCGTCGAAAACATTCTCTAATATGAAAGGAGGATGTTAAAATGTCTGGTGAAGTATTAAACGTCTATGTCAACGAGGAACAAAAACTTGTGGTTATCGAGATGAATATGTGGTCTCCAACGAAAGCTGGAGAAATGCGTCTCATTACGCAACGCTTGGATTTTGGTCCAGAAGACGTACAATCGTTGATTGATATTCTACAAGAAGGACTATCGACTATCTCTGAAACGGAGGAGCTCTAACAGGGGCTCCTCTTCTTTTTCTAGGAGAGGACTTATATGGAAGAATTATTTATCGAGAATGAGAATCTAATTTATCATGTACTGAAAACGCGTTTTCCTATGTATTATTTCGATGAAGACATAAGACAAATTGGGGCTATCGGATTATGGAAAGCTTGCAAAAGATACGATTTGCATGCTGCTAAATTCTCTACGTACGCTTGTCTATGTATTAAAAATGAAATCTTACATCATCTTAGAATTCAGAATGCAAAACGTCGCCATCTTGATATTCCTCCAAGAAGTATTGATGAGATTCTAAAAAATACGGACGATGTTTCGTTTGGTGAAACTATTATTGGAACGGACGATATAGAGTATATTGATTGGGACGGATTCTGGAATTCTCTTAGTTTAAACGAAAAGAAAATCGTATACTTACGTATGAATGGATATAACCAGAAAGAAATTGGAAGAATATTGGGCGTTTCGCAATCTCAGATTAGTCGTATTCTGTTGAACAGAATCAAACCGAAATTTGAGAAATATATTTGAACGCTACCTCGCGAAAATTTCACCGTCTTTTATGAAAGGATGGTGGATCATCATGAAGAAATATTATGCTTATGTTGCAAAAGATGTAGCTAGTTATTTTGAAACCAAATTAGCAGAATGTGGTGGAAGCATCATAAAACGCAAATTGGTTTTAGTTAACGATGGAAAAGTATTATACTATTATGTAGTAGAAGCAAAAGATGGAATCATTGATCCAAAATTTGAAATTGAAGGGGCTTAGGCTCCTTCTTTTGATTTTCTAAAAATGAAAGGAGAACTAAAAATGAAAATGACCAAGAAGAGAAAGAGTCAGCAGGACAAACTCAGAAGAAAGTTTGGATGGAAAACATCCAGTATGCCTAGTGTTGGATGGACAGGCTTGCTCAAAGAAAAAGCCGAAGTCTATTCGCATAAGCACATCTCAAATGACATAGCTATTTCGTTCAACGACATTCTACTTTGGCAAGAGGTATTGGGCACCAGTTGGGCGAAAGGTATCACGATTGATATCTGTAAATATGATGACTCAACTGAGAAAGCAAAATTTATAAACTCTTTATCAGTAACTCTTACCTTTGAAGAATTAGAAACGATCTATAAAATCGCCAAAGAAAAACGATATGAAACAATTGTTAAGCATTTTGCAACTCAGGAGAAAAAGGAGAACTAACTATGTACATGTTAACAATTAATCATCGTAGCACACCTTATTCTAATCCTGCTATCGCGTCAGCTAGGATGACTTTGACTAACAAAGAAAATGTTTCTGGTCAGAGATTTATTGATATTCTAGAAAGAATGGAAGATGGAGAAATGTTTGTAGGAGCGAACTTTGTAGTTCAGTGTTTTAAAAAGGAGAACAAAAATGATTAAACTTGATGTATGTGAGTATTGCCAGAACTGCATGGAATTTGAGCCTTGTGTAACAGCTCGACCTGAATTATTATACGTTGATAACGGACCACATGGTTTTATTGGTGACACCATCGTAAAATGTAATAACTGCTCCAAGTGTGAGGTTCTTTATAAATATCTTAAACGTAGTGAGGAGAATAAAAATAATGGCTAATAAAGTAATTATTTGTAATAACGAAGACGAAATAAAATCGAACGAGTCATGCTGGGGAAATACTACAATTGAGCTTTCGGCAGAAGATATTGCAGCTCTTTTTATGGACAAAACTCTTGCTACAGATAACGGTGAATACGGCATATTTATTAAATTAGAGAAAGGATTTGATATTTGATGAATAGAATTAACGCTGAGCTTTCTAGTATTGTTCCTTTTAAGGAGGATGGGTTCTGGTATCTTAAGTTAGTCTATAAGTACGAAGATGAGAAGGGAAATAAGCATACGGCTATAATTCCTAAAGCTGCAATACCATTTCAACAGAGAGGTTTGCCGTATATTAGTAGACTGCAACCTTATTCACAAACTGGATCAAAGATAACTAGAAGTTTATCAGAGATTCCTTATATAAATTGTAGCGACTCAATGCCTCTACACGATTCTATTTGCGATCTTGCGATAGAGAGAGGTGTTAAAGAGCCGGGCTGTTGCTTTGATATTATCACAGAGTATGCTTCTCGAGAAATGACTCTCGATGAAATTGAGAAAGAACTTGGATATAAGGTAAAGATTATTAATAAAGAGTCGGATAACAGGCCTATCATTTAAGAAAAACCAATTTCATACTGAAAGGAGAACAAGTATGTTTAAGTTTAAAATTGTAGATAGGGAGAGCTATAATAACCTTATTGATCTGTGTAACAAAGTGTTGGCTAAGAATGACGAAGTGTTGGCTAAGAATGAAGAAGTGTTGTTTATGGCTAGCAAGATTAACAAATTTAACGAAAAGTTAATGGAATTTAATAAGAAAATACTCAAAAATAATGACGAGATAATAGAATTTAATGAACGTTTACTCAACCTCAACAGGCTTGGTGTAAAGAAGGAGAACGAAGATGCTGAAAATTGAAAACGTTGACGTTATGGGTTGGGAGGCAGCCATCAGAGGCATGCGTAATCCGATGAATTCTTGGGGAAAATGTGATACTACTTGGAGAACTAAATTCTCTGATGATCGATCTTTGATTACACCGTATAAATATATGTCCGACAGTAAATTGGATATTGGCCCTAACGACCACGACTTAATGATGCGTCTTCGCAATGCTGGAACAGATCATCGTAAATTTATGCGCATGATCACCGTATATCTTGATATTACGGCTCCTCTTTATTGGTAAATTCTTTCTGCCAATGAAACACTTTTCCTAGTTATCGCTAGGGGTCACGCGAAATATACATTCTCCTTTATGAAAGGAGTGATATTTATGTTAAAAGCACATAGTCAATATGCAAGATTTTTTGATGCCTCATGTAAAGGTTGGACAAAGGATCTAAAGTGTAACATTATGTTCTTAAAGATACAGCAAACATATTGCAATGATCTTTTAAAATGTAGAGGATATCTATTTCTCAGAGATGTATATGAGATGCTAGGTATTCCTATTACAAAAGATAGTTGTATCGTTGGTTGGATATTTGAAGAACATAATGAAATAGGTGATAACTTTGTTCGATTTATATACGATGAAACAGATGAATCAGCTTGTATACTTATAGACTTTAATGTCGATGGAAACATAATTGACAGACTTTAAAACTTAAGAGTCTTGGCTAGAAATAGCTGAGGCTCTTTTCTCTTTTATATTTAGCGTGGCTAACGGGGAACCACCCATTGGAATCCCGTGGGAAACATTTCAAAAAAATTCGCGAAATTTACAGTTACTATTATGAGAAGAAAGAGGATCAAACAGGATACCCACGCTTGAGGGACTTGGTTGTTGAGAGGCAACTGAAAAACGAGTCAAGGATGTAACAGGTAGAGCTGACGGAGGTAGTTAAAGCTTAGTAGGGATAGCTGGAAACGGTTTGGACATTTCTTCTTTTATTTTTAGCGAAATTTACATACTATATTATGAGAAGGAAGTAGCAGAAGTGAGTCCTGGGTGAGAGTCCCAGCAGCTGAGATGCTGTCACATAAGAAATAAGACCGAGCGACTCTCGGGCAGGAAATGAACTGCACAAGACTACGCCTTCTTATTTTTTTTTTTTGAAATGAACCTGTAGAGACTATCCCCTATGCCTTCTGGGCGGGGGAGTAGGGCTACTATTGATACGTAGCTGGGTTTTAGGAAACGAAGCCCATGAAAACCGAAATGGTGTCCTCACTTTTTAGTGAGTAAAAGATAGTCCATTAATGGGAAAGAATTTGATACTTACAAGGTTGGTACGGTTGCGAACTCTTGTAGTACAATGCACAAAATTGCAGATAAGGAGTTTACGCTGAATGATTTTAGTTATGAGCATCTGAATGACGAGCCCTATCATCGTGACTGGATCGAGAGTGCTGTTGTCGATGAAGACATTACTTCTTCACACAAGGTATGGATGACGCCTCTTGATATTCTTAGATGTACAATTGAGATGTTAAATGCATATCGCAAAAGTTACCTTGAAACCAAGGATAAGCAGGACTGGTGGCAGATGATCCAGCTTCTTCCGAGTTCTTATAATCAGCGTCGGACAATCATGCTGAACTATGAAGTCTTAACCAATATCTACAAGTCCCGTCGGAACCATAAACTTGACGAGTGGCATACGTTTTGTGACTGGATTGAGGATCTGCCGTACAGTGAGTTGATTACTGGTAAAAAGAAAGGAGACAAATTTTGAAAAATTCATGGTCCGCGTCCCGTTTTATTGCCGCACATTCGGATTTCATTGATGGAATAATATTTATCGATACGCAAACTGGCGAGCTCTATTTATGGAATAGTGGTTATGAAGGAGGTCATTCTGCACGGGAGAAATGGGAGAAAACAAATGAATAACGATATTCTTAGTTGATTATTAGAAAGGATTAACATTTATGATTAAAGTTAGATTTATTGGATTATTTGGTCCTGACTCTAAAACTTTTCCGAGTTTCAAAGATTTAACTTTGTGGCTAGCTGATAAATTCAGAGAGGCCGATATGTTTTTAGATGACAATTTTGAAATCATAGACATAGAAAAGATGGATAAAACAAATGAATAATCCTCGTTTGGTTCAAGTGAAAGATGAACTTGGATATTTTCGTGGCTGGGAACAATCTGATAGTCAAACATCTATTTTGAAAAGGAGGTACTATAGAATGACTGAAAACTATTTAAGCCACCATGGTATTAAAGGACAGCAATGGGGTATTAGAAACGGTCCCCCATATCCGTTAGATGCAGAAGGTCAATTAGAAAATATTAAATCTTTGAATAGCGAGTTGAATAAATGGAAATACGGAGTTGTTATCGACGGCAATGTTATAACTGATTCTAGTAAAATCGATTGGAGTAAGTATAAAACTATTCCGATTGATGATATGAAAAAATATAAAGCTGGAATATGTTGGGATTTTGTTAATTATCAACATGATATATTCAAGAGTAACGGATATCCTGATGAATCATACATGTTTATAGTGGCACGAAATAATAACCCTAACGACATTGCGACTCATACTTTTTCTACTGTTGACATAGGTGACAAAACATACTGGTTTGAATCTAGTTGGTCCGAACATAAAGGCATACATGAAGTCACTTCGTATAAAGATGTTATTAATGCTTTACGAAAAGAATACGGAGCGGATAATGCATTTGATGTTTATAAATACAATCCAGACGGACTAGATAAAAATTTAACAGACAGCGAGTTTTTTGAAAAAACGACAAATGATTTAGTCGATCATTATAATGGCAAAAAAACATTAAAACATTCTGATTTTTTGTCCTATAATAGATGGCAACGAACACAGATTCGAATCTAGTTTTATGTGTTCGCGAAAATTACAACTCCTATTATGAAAGGAGTGATGATATTTTATGAGTACTGGTCTGAATTACTATGCCGAGGATTGTATGAAGTTGATCAAGAAGAAATATCCGTTGATACCTATATTTATCATACGGAGAGTTCTTTTTGCAGAAGAACTGTATATGTATAAAGTCGGCATAATTGATTGGAAACCAAATCTAAAATATTGGCATTTTAAGAAAAAACGATAAAAGACTCAGAATTACTTATTGAGAAAAGGCCTCGGCTATTTTTGCTGGGGCTATTTCTTTTAATTTTCTAAAAATGAAAGGAGAACTAAAAATGGAACATCACAACATACCAGGATTTCTTGTCTACGTATTTCTCGGATTGATTCTAATCGCATTTACTGTTGGAATATTCCTCGGAACTACAATTGACAAGAAGGACTCCAAAACAGCTGACGACAATATTGTCAACCTTACGGGAGACTTTGTTCGAGCTGAGGTTAGATTTATGGACGGATATGTTATGACAAAGCGACTCAGCGGATGTGTTTATCACAAAGATACTGGAATGTTCGAAGTATCAATGATTCAGGTGTCTGGAAAATCTGCAGTTTATTATGTAGCTCCTGAAAATTTGACACTCATCAACATGACTGACGATATCGATAAGATGGGAGAATAAAAATATGGATATTCTTGAATGGGCAAAGAAAGAAATCGAAATTGCAATCGAAAGAGAAAAGACCAGTGCTGAACAAGATGGTGATCATGAATTCCTGGATTACACTATAGCATGCTATGAGAGCGCTTTAAAGGCCCTTAAATCCCTTTGTGAAGACGAACATAGTGGAATGTCTATCATGATCACAAAACGGCTTTTAAGCCGTCTTATTGACGGCAAGCCGCTTACTCCTATCGAGGATACACCTGACGTTTGGAGTTCAATTGCTAATCCTGAAGATCTGGGTTATGAATCTTATCAGTGCACGAGGATGTCGTCGTTGTTTAAAGATGTACTTCCGGATGGAACAGTTCGATATCATGATGTTAACCGAGTCATAGCAAACATCGTTAATTCTGAAAATCCTGATATTCCTTGGCATTCAGGCATGGCTTCCATACTTGTCGACAAAATGTATCCAATTACTTTTCCGTATATTCCTGAAAATAAACCTTATGTTGTTAAAATTTCTGAGATTTTGTTCGATCCCGAAAAAGGTGGAGACTTTGATACTATCGCTGTCTGGTCTTTGAGATTTCCGGACGAATCCGAAGACATTATCCATAAATTCTATAAGGAAGATTCTAATGAAGAAACTGGCTGGAAAGAAATTGATGAAGACGAATTCAGAGAAAGGGAAGCTGTATGCAACTCACGCTAATTCAGGCATTGATATTCTCAGGAAGCTTTTTAATTCTTGGTTTGTTCATAGGGTCTCTTATCATCCGATACAAACTTAAAGATTGGATTTCTAAAAAGACAAAACTTGTTAAGAGTAAATGGAACGATGTACTTTATGAATTATCAAGTGTATCAGACCCTACGGACGAACAAATTCAGAGTTGGCATGAAGACATTCTCATTTGTCAAACAAAAATAAATTTTCTATTAATTTTGTATAAGGAGTTCATCAGACATGAAGACGGCGAATGATTGCATATGCGCTTGGATCAACCTTTATTCTTATGAGAAAGATCGTAGAATCGCTCTTGAAACGGCTCTCAAGAATCTTCAAAGAGAGAAGGACATAATGCAACGAAATTATGAAAAACGAATCGAAAGTTTGTGCAAATATTCTGAAAAGCTCAGACTTCAAACATATCGTGACACTCTCGAAATAACTCAAAATTTGGAGGTTGAGAAATGATCATACTATATGCATTGATATTGTATCTTACTATTAATACAATGAGTGATCCTGGAATAATTTTCTGGATTCTTTGGTCGTTAGGATTCGCTATTCAACTTTTCTTGTTCTTAAATAACTTTGGCGAAGCTTACGCAAAAAGAAAGGGCGACAAATAATGTATTATATTCGTGGAACCGAACTGGCAAAGAGAGGTCTTGAAGATCTCAAGGAAGCGATCAAACTTCGCAAACAATTGAATCCGGCGTTCAATCCCTCTATTAAAGTCTATTGCGAAGATATTCGTGATCCGTATTATAGAGGAATTAAACAATACGGAAACGAAGTCGGAATCACTATATTCAATGCCAGAGAATACAAAAACAGAGAAGCTTCGGGAGAAATTTGTATCGATAAATCCACTGCGGTTGATCCGGCTAAAGATCTTGACGGAGGACAGATGTTTGGTTGTACTGCGGAAGCTCTTGTTCATTTGCTTAAATTCTGGAAAATTAATGTCAAGGGTAAAGACGTATGTATAATCGGTCGATCTGATAATGTCGGAAAAGCTATCTTCGAACTTCTGAATCAGCAAAATGCAACGGTCACACTTTGTCATTCCCATACCAAGAATCTTGAAGAAAAATTGAGTAATGCTGACATCATTGTTTCGGCGGCTCCTTATGGCGTCTACTTTGACACACCAAAGAATGCTGAAAAAATAATTCTTATTGATATTGGTAATAATTTCGAAGACACCGATAGTTGGCTTGCTCGTACACCTTTCCGTGGTGGGATCGGACCGGTAACGAGAGTGACGCTGCTTTATCATGCATTCTACAAAGAAATCGAACACTGGCCCAATATTTGATCATAAAAAGGAGATAAAATGAATCTAAACGAGTACCAAAGAGAAGCCCTGAAAACCCAAAATAAGGCCATTCTAGAGCCTTACAGACGCCTTGAAGAAGGTATCATGGGAATGAATAGCGAATCTGGAGAAGCGCTTGATATTCTTAAAAAATTCCTCTTTCAAGGACACGGATTAGACATATATAACTTGGAGCAAGAACTCGGAGATGTGCTCTGGTATTTGGCGATTACGGCACATGAATTGGGTGTTGATTTGGAAACAATTGCTAGAATGAACATCAACAAATTGCGGAAAAGATATCCTAACGGGTTTACGTACGAAGACTCTTTGAAGAGAATTGATACTGAAAAGGACTAAAAAACGAAGAGAAGATGGGGTCGCGACTGCTGCAGCTCCTCTTCTTTTTTGCCCACTTTTTATTTCTCTGCCCACTTTTATTTTTGAATTTTTAGAAATTTTTAAAATTTTAGAGAGAATTTTTGAAATTTTTTGAATTTTTGCCCAGAAAAAGTGGGCATTTGCCCAGTTTTAAAAACAAAAGTGGGCATGAAAAAACCTAGATATTTAGGGAAAAATTAGGCCTCTGCCCACTTTGCCCACTTTTTTTTCTTATTACGCGAAAAAAATATATATATATTTATATATAACTGGAGAAAAAAACTGGGCAAACTGGGCAAACGGGTTTTCAGTGAATTTTTGTCGATTTGCGAGAGATGCAAATGTACGGATGCTTGCGATGAGTTATGAGACTGTACGGACGATTAGTAAGAGTGTACGGACGAGGAGAGTTATTAAAGTCTTCTGGCACCTCGCGAAAAAAACATCCCCTTTTATAGGAGAGGGTAGAATAGGACCTTTCCTATTATTTTTATTATTAAGGAGTCTCATTATGTTGGAGAACAAATTTAAAACTAACCTGATCAAAGAAATTGAAAAACGATTTCCAGGCTCTTATGTTTTTCATCTGGATCCGACAGAAAGGCAAGGCGTTCCAGATCTTTTGATTTTATACAAGAATAAATGGGCGGCCTTGGAAGGAAAGAAAAATAAGAATGCCTCTCATCGTCCGAATCAAGACTATTATGTTAAAACGATGAACGAAATGAGTTATGCATCTTTTATATACCCAGAGAACAAGGAGGACGTACTTAATGAAATTCAACAGGCATTCGAATCTTGAAGGAATGCATGCATTCTTGGGAGCAAGTAAGTATCATTGGATCAATTATTCTGATGAGAAAGTTGCTGAGGCTTACAAGAATTTCTTGGCTGCTCAAAGAGGAACCGAGATTCACGAATTTGCAGCAACATGTATTCGTTTGAAACAGAAGCTTCCGAGAATTAGAAAGACTCTTAATATGTATGTTAACGATGCTATTGGCTTTCGAATGACGCCGGAACAAATATTATATTATTCGGACAATTGTTTTGGAACCGCTGATACTATTTCTTTTAACGATGGGATTCTAAGAATCCACGATCTAAAGACAGGAAGTATTCCAGCTCATATAGAGCAGCTTATGATTTATGATGCTCTTTTCTGTTTGGAATATGATTTTAAACCGACGGCGATCAAACACGAATTGAGAATCTATCAAAATGACGATATACTCATTGCTAATCCAGAACCGGAAATAATTATCGATATTATAAATAGAATTGTTTTAAGCGATAAGATCGTTGACAAAGTAAAGAAACAGGAGGAATAAGCTATGAACTATGAAGAGGATTTCGTCTCTTACTATGATATTTTCGTAGATGACGATGCCGTTCATTATGGAACTAAGCGACATTCAGGAAGATATCCTTGGGGCTCAGGAGAAAATCCTTATCAGCATTCTGGCGATTTTCTTGCACGAGTCAAACAGTTGCGAGCAGAAAACATTACTTTCGTTGAGAACGGAAAAGTTCTTACTGGAGAGAATGCTATCGCCGCATCTCTTGGGTTGAATTCTGGTGTTTACAGAAAGATTCTTGCAGTTGAACAAGCTGAAGAAAGAATGCGAACAGTTGCTGATGTTAAGAAACTTAAAGCAGAAGGTCTTTCTAATGGCGAGATTGCAAAGAGACTTGGATTAAAGAACGAGTCAACTGTTCGAGGTCTTTTAGATGAAGATGCTGAACGTAGAATGATGTCCGCTCATAATACCGCTGACTTCATAAGAAAGCAGATTGAAGAAAAGGGTATTATCATGGTTGGTACTGGCGTTGAACGAGAACTTGGAAATTTGAGTTCTGAGAAACTTCAGCAGGCGCTTTATATTCTTGAACGAGAAGGTTATCCTGTCTACAATTCTTCTGTAAATCAGGCAACCAATCCAGACCAGAAAACGAATCTTCAGGTCATTTGTCCAAAAGGAACTCCTTATAAAGACAGCTACGATTACAGCAAGATTCATTCAATTACTGATTATGCGACTAATGATGATGGTGAAACCTTTCATGCATATAAGTATCCGAATAGTGTAGATTCGAAGCGCATTCAGATCAAATATGCTGAAGACGGCGGTGTTGATCGAGATGGTGTTATCGAACTTCGTAGAGGAGTTCCTGATCTTTCTCTCGGAAACGCTAACTATGCACAGGTTCGAATACTTGTTGACGGAACGCATTACTTAAAGGGAATGGCGGTCTATTCGGATGATCTTCCTGATGGCGTAGACATACGGTTTAATACCAACAAATCTAAAGGAACACCTATGCTTGGGCCAAAAGACAACACTGTTCTCAAACCAATAAAGAATGACGATCCGGACAATCCATTTGGAGCATATATTAAACCAAATGGACAGTCTTATTATGTAAACGAAAAGGGTGAAAAAGTTCTTTCCCCAATTAACAAGATGAGAGAAGAAGGAGATTGGGCTGATTATTCAGCGAAGCTTCCTTCACAATTTCTTGGAAAGCAGAACATTAAGCTTATAAACAGACAGCTTAATTTAGCAAAAGCCGATAAACAATCAGAGTTCGACGATATTATGTCTGTAAGTAATCCGACTTTGAGAAAGTATCTATTAGATTCTTTTGCTAAAGACTGTGACTCTGCTTCCTATCATCTTCAGGCAGCCGCCCTTCCCAGACAAAAATACCATGTGTTACTTCCTGTTCCATCATTAAAGGACAACGAAATATATGCTCCTGGCTATGAAGATGGGGAAGAAGTTTGTCTCGTTCGGTTTCCTCATGGAGGAATTTTCGAGATACCAAAACTTAAAGTGAATAATAAGAATAGGGAAGGGGCAAAACTTATTGGCGCTGATTCTCCAGATGGAGTTGGTATCAATTCAAAGGTTGCTCAACAGCTATCTGGCGCCGATTACGACGGCGATACAGCTTTGGTCATTCCAACTGGAAATAATGGTATTAACATTTCTTACAGCAAACCTCTAGAACAGCTTAAAGGTTTCGACCCGCACGTTGAATATGCTGCTCGTCCAGGTATGAAAGTAATGACGAAAGCAGGAACTCAAAAAGAAATGGGCGTAATTACAAACCTGATTATTGACATGACTATTGAAGGTGCTGGTGAGGATGAAATTGCAAGAGCTGTTAAACATAGTATGGTTGTAATTGATGCAGAAAAACACAAACTCGATTACAAGAGATCTGAATATGAGAACGACATTGATGGATTGAAACGAAAGTGGCAGAAGAAACCTGATGGTAGTTACGGTGCTGCGGCAACGTTGCTGTCGAGAGCTAAATCTCAGCAAACAGTCGACAAGCGTCAAGGTTCGCCCACTATTAATCCTGAAACAGGAGAACTTATTTGGAAGACGGCTGATGATCTGTATTACGAGGTAAAGAAGAAAGATCCTGTAACAGGAAAGAAAACCATACCAACAGGAAAGTTTAAGAAGAGAACTCAGCGTAGTAATAAGATGCTGGAGACCTCTGATGCAAGAACACTTATCTCGGAATACAATACCCCTCAAGAACAAGCTTATGCCGACTATGCTAATAAGATGAAATCCCTAGCGAACCAGGCCCGGCTTGAAATAGTCCATACCAAGGACATGAAATATGACCCCGTTGCCAAGTCAACATACCAGAAGGAATACGATTCATTAATGGCCCAGCTGGCAAAGGCTAAGTTGAATGACCCTAGAGAACGAATGGCGCAAGTAACAACAGCCGCAAAAGTTCAGTCACTCATAAACGACAATCCGGATCTGGCAGATGACAAAAAGCAACTCCGTAAGATACGTCAGAGGGAGTTGACTAAAGCGAGACTGCATGTCGGTGCTAAACGTGTTCCCATAACCATAAGCGATAGGGAGTGGGAAGCTATCCAAAAAGGAGCTATATCAGCCAGCAAGCTCAATAGCATTCTGAAATATACTGACACCGATCGATTAAAAGATCTATCCATGCCGAAAGAAAGAAAACAGCTACGCCCTTGGCAGATTAATAAGATGAAAACTATGGCTGCTTCAAATAACTATACTTTAATCGAAATTGCAAAAGCTTTGGGTGTTTCTTCGGCAACTGTTGGAAAGTATTTGAAAGATCGAGATTATGAAAGAAAGGAGAGTGCAACTGATGCGTCAATCGATGATTACTACGAAGGATAATCCTTATGATCCTTTTGAGGATTTCTATCACTGGTATATGTATGATGAATTAAAAGGTTACCATTCTTCTGCCTTTCTAGGTCGAATAGCGAAGACTTCAAATTCATTTACTGACATTGAATACCAAGAAGCAATTGAGGAAGCAATTGACGAAATTATTAAGTATGACTTTCAAAACATTTATTTGAAGGTTACTAAAGATCTTGACGATGAAACGTCTCTTCCTTTGAATCCGAATGAAGAGATCGTAGTTGAGGAAGAATTGTCAAAGCTTGTTGATTAAAACAGTTCTTTCAAGAAAACTTGTTATGAAAGAAAAACATTTAAATGAAAAAGACTTTGTGT
>ULXZ01031997.1_pt1 | contig 53776 bp, 71 predicted proteins | sample 1961701 | NCBI WGS metagenome assembly ULXZ01 (sample SAMEA4835850, study PRJEB28245) | human gut metagenome | biome: gut microbiome; material: fecal sample | place: Denmark | collected 2008 | reverse complement strand
GGATATTTACATGATATAGGAAATGGAATAAATAGAGTAGACCATGCACATACAGGAGCAATATTAGCATACCAAATATTAAAAGATATGGGAATGGACTTAAAAGATAGAACAGAAATAATGTCTGCAATAGGAAATCATGATGAACAAACAGGAACTGCTGTTAGTGATATTTCAGCAGCATTAATACTTGCGGACAAGTCTGACGTGCATAGAGACAGAGTAGTAAATAAGAATATAGCAACATTTGATATACATGATAGAGTTAACTATGCAGTAACAAATGCAGACCTAATTATAAACAATAAAGAAAAAAAGGTAACATTAGACTTAACAATAGATAACCACATTTGTCCAGTATTGGATTATTTTGAAATATTTATGGACAGAACAATGATGAGCAAGTATGCAGCAAAATATTTACAAGTTTGGTTTGAACTAATTATAAATGGTACAAAATTTTTATAGGAGGAAGGCAAAGTGAAAGCACATAAAATAATAACAATAACAACAATTATATTAGCAATAATTATAATTTCAATAGCATCATTTGGGGGAATATACAAGTTAAAAGAATATAAAGTAGTAAATGTAGTTCCAGACTATTTATTGGGAATGAAATTTAATAATAGTAGAGTAGCAAACTTTACTGTAAGTAATGAAATAGCAGAAACAAAAATTTATGATAAAGACGGAAATGAAGTAACAGAAAAACAAGAAGGAGTAGAATATACAGAAGAAAATGGCTATACAACTGTTGAAACAAAAGTAAATAGTGAGGAAAGCTTAACTACTTCAAACTATAAACTTGCAAAAAAGATATTAGAAAAAAGATTAAAAGACCTTAAAGCAGAACAATATACAATAAAATTAGATGAAAAGAATGGAAATATTCAAGTAGAAACTTCTGAAAATAAAGATACAGATGAAATACTAGCAGTACTTGCGCAAAAGGGAGTATTTGAATTACAAGATAGCGAAACAAAAGAAGTGTTATTAAATAATAGTAACATTAAAAGCACGGCTGTAGTATACGGACAAACAGAATCAGGAGTTGCAGTATATTTACAAATAAAATTTGACAAAGATGGAACAAAAAAATTAGAAGAAATAAGCAAAAAATATGTAAAAACAACAGAAAAACAAACAAATGAAAATGGCGAGGAAGAAGACAAAGAAGTAACAAAAGAAGTTTCAATATTATTTGATGGACAAGAATATAGATCAACATATTTTGGAGATACAATAACAGATGGAACTTTAAATGTTGCAATGGGAAGCGGTAAAGATAGTTCTTCAGTAGAAAATTATGTATTAATAGCAAATGAATTAAAGGCAATATTAAATAGCGGAATATTACCTATACAATATGAAATAAGTGAAAATACATTATCACCAAGAATAACAACAGACAACATAAAAATGGCAGCATATGTAGTTTTAGCTATATTTGCAATCAGCTTAATATATTTTGTAATAAAACTAAAACTTAAAGGGCTTCTAGCAGCCGTACTACAAATTGGTTATACAGCATTATTACTATTAACTTTAAGATACACAAATGTAGTAATTTCATTAGAGGGAATAGTGGGAATATTAGTAGGAATAATACTTAACTATATGTTTATATACTTTGCATTTAAAAATGTAGAAGAGAATTTTGTAAAAGACATAATGGCAAAATTCGCAGTAAGATTAATTCCAATTTATATTATAGCAATTGTATTTACATTTAATAGATTAGCAAATATTGCAAGCTTAGGAATGACATTAGTATGGGGTCTAATAATCCTATATGTATATAATTTAATATTCACACAAGTAACACTAAAAGAAATAAAAAAGTAGTGTAAGACATAACAAGGAGGAGAAAAATGTTTAAAGACAAGAAAAATATATTTTTGGCAATAATAGGTATTGTAATATTAGCTGGAATAATAATGTTTTGTATAAAAGGATTAAATTATAATCTATCATATGGAAAGAATGCTAGTATTTCAGTAAATATGGGAAAAGATGTAGATAAAAATGAAGTAAAACAATTGGTGGAAGAAACAATAGGAAGCAATGCAAATGTTAGAACACTTAATGAATCAAATAGTTCTATATTAATAACAGTTAAAGAAATATCAGATGAACAAAAGAATAATTTAGTAGCAAAAATCAACGAAAAGTATTCATTAGAACTATCACAAGAAGATTTAAAAATTACAAACAATGCACAAATAAAATTATGTGATTTGATTAAACCATATATTGCTCCATCTATAATTTCAATAGCATTAATTATGATTTATTTTGTAATAAGATATAGAAAGTTTAAAATAGGAAAAATAATATTAGAAACAATGGGTTCAATAGTAATATCGGAAGCTTTTCTATTTAGCATATATGCAATTACTAGAATACCAGTAAATAGCTTAACAATGCCATTAGCAGTAATTCTATTTGTTATAGTAATAATAGCATTAATAGAAAAATATAGAAAAGAAGACATAAAAAGAAAAGAACAAAATAAAAGAAAATAACAATAAAAAATATCTATCATATAATATAATAAGAAAATACATATCGAATGGGAAAAGTCTCATTCGATATTATTATATAAAAGGTGATAGAATGAATATTTTAAAGTTTTTTAATTTTAATAGGCAAAGTCAGAATCTATCTTTAAATGAGATAAAAGAAATAATAAGAAATGACGAAAATGTTATTTTAATAGATGTTAGAAGTAGACAAGAATTCTTAGAAGGACACTTAAATGGTAGTATAAATATTCCATTATATGAGCTTGAACAATGTTGTGAAAGAAAATTAATAGACAAGAATTCAATAATAATAACATATTGTCAATGCGGAGCTAGAAGTAAAAAGGCAATAGTAATATTAAAAAAACATGGTTATAAAAATGTGTATCATTTAAAGGATGGTTTAGATTCAATTTAAAAAGCTACTCACTTTTAAGTGAGTAGCTTTTATTAAACTCAAAACTAAAATTTATAATCAATTTTATTATTTTTTATATATCTGCTCAAATTGTTTATAGTAATTCCGCTTTCGTTAGAAAGTTCTTGTATAGAATTAAAATTAATATTATCTTCCATAATACTATTTAATTTAGCTATATCAAACATATCCTTTGATTCGCAATTACAACAAACATCATTATTTGACATAAAAAAACAACCACAACGTGCACATTTCTTAAATTCCATACAAAATTACCTCCATATTTCAAAAAATATTTTATCATAAAATGCAAAAAAAGCAAGTAAAAAAATGTAATTTGTATAATTAAATTTAATTCACAAAAATATAAAAAATAACATATTATATAAAAAATACATATGGAGGTAATTAGTATGAATACATTATTAATATTTTTTGCATTACCAATAGCTGTAATAATAGTATCAGCAATATTACAAAAAGTTTTAAAATGCCCGTTAGCTGTTGCAGCATTAATATTTGCAATATTTCTAGTCGTTACATTTGCGGCCTTCGATGCAACATTTTTAATAGCAACACTTGCATATACAATACTTGCATTTATCACTGCTTTAATAGTTCAATTACTTTGCAATGAAAATAACAATGAAGATGATGACAACGACAGTGGATGTGGATGCTTAAATAATTTGTTAAATACAAATAATACAAATTCCAACACTAATTCAAGTGGATGCGGATGTAATAGATACAGAAGATTTTAACTATAACCCTTTCTAACAGTTATTTCTATTGACAAAACTGAAAAATATAGTATAATAAATATGTAAATTTGTTTTAGGAGAAAGATATGTTAGCAAAAACATGGAAAAAAATAGGATTAATAATTTTAATAATTGCATGTTTATGGAACATAGTTGGAAAACTAGTTCATAGAATTTCATTTGACAATGCGATAGAAGCAGCAAAAGCACAAATGCAAAGTGTAAAAACACAAATACAAATAAAGAAAAATTAGTTAAAACATTGCCAAATAAAAAAATATATGTTAAAATATTAAAGTCGCTTAAAAAGTAAAAAATAATTCATGATAGAAATATATTGTAAATTAAGGAAGAGGTGAATGCAAAATGAAAAAAGATATACAACCACAATTTGAAAAAACAACAATTACATGTGCATGTGGAAATGTATTAGAAGTAGGTTCTACAAAAAAAGATTTAAAAGTAGATGTATGTTCTAAATGCCATCCTTTCTGGACAGGTAATTTAAGAAAAGATACAACAGGTGGAAGAGCAGATAAATTTAAAAAGAAATATGGAATTGAATAATTCAAAAACAAAAGAAGCACTCTTAAGAAAAGAGTGCTTTTACAATATTAGGTGAAAAAAATGGATAGTAAAGATTATAAAATGATAAGGTTTTTTCGTCAATTAGAAAAATTAATTGATGCTGGTGAAGTAAAAAATATAGGGATAATAACAGACAAAGATGGAACAATTATGATTGACAAAGAGCTAAAAAATATATTAAAAGAAATTAGAACAAAATCAACTAAAGCTGATATACACATTATTGCAAATACAGGAAGAACAGTTGCAGATATGATAGAATGCTTGAAAAAAGAAAATATTCCACTACACTATTTTGACTACATAATTGGAGATAATGGAGCTACATGCTTAGATGTAAGAAAAAAGCAAGAGATATTTAAAAATAGAATGAATGCAGAAGATGTGGACAAGGCGATTGAAGAGTTTTTGGCAATTGGGGGAAAAGAGCATAATATACGTATAACAGATGGAGAACATATATATGCTTACGATACAGATGAAGTTAGGAACTATTATAAAAAGAGCAAAAATGTAATATATATGAATAGTTTTGAAAACTTAGATGGTATAGACATAACAAAGCTTACATTAGCAGGAACACACGACCAAATAACAAGAGTAAAAAAATACATAGAGCAAAATATAAAAAGGGGAAAGACACATTTAGGACAAACCTCATTTCCTAAAAAACAAGATAATAACTATAGAATGGATTTTACTGGAGAACACACAAAAGGAACAGCTGCTAAATTTATAAAGAAAAGAATAGGATTAGATACATGCATATATTTAGGAAATGACTTGAACGATATCAGCATGTTTGTAGAAGGCATTAAAGATGGAGATTTTATTGTAATAGTAGACAGTGCAGATAAAAAAACAGCAGCTGTTGTAAAGAAATACTTAGACATAGAATGCGATGAAAGAGGAAAGAAGTTAGAAGAGGTAAAACTTTTAGAGGTAGATGAAAAAGATGCAAATAAATTTCTTTTGAAATTTCATAGAATATTAAGAAATATGGAGAGAAAAAATGATACAGAACAACCTATGCTTAATTATCCAGAAATGCACCAAGAAAGTAATAGAGAAAGCAAACAAAAAATAAAAGTAGCAAGAAAAACTTCTACAAATAAAAAAGATAGAATCAGATAAACTGCAATGGAATTTAATTCCTTAGCAGTTTTTTTACGCACTTTTTGTTGAAAATTATGTTATTTTATAATAAAATATAATGGTTAATTGGAGGAGTTTTAATGAACACAGAAATAATAGAAAAACAAAAAGAATATATAGAAAAAGTAAAAAAAATAAATGACAATAAAAATAAAAAATATTATATTTTAACAATGGGATGTCAGCTTAACGAAAATGATTCTGAAAAATTAATTGGCATAATGGAAGAAATGGGATATTCAAAATCCGAGGACATAAAAAATGCAGATTTATATGTTATAAATACATGTTGTGTTAGAGAAAATGCAGAAGAAAAGCTTTTTGGAAAACTTGGAGAATTAAAAAAAATAAAGGAAAATAAAAATATAATAATAGCAATAGGCGGATGTATGATGCAAGAAGAACATATTACAGAAAAAATAAAGAAAAGCTATCCATTTGTAGACGTAGTGTTTGGAACACATACACTTCATAAATTTCCAGAAGACTTATATATTGCTATAACAAAAAATAAAAAGGTAAAAGACGTAATAGATATAGATGGAGAAATTTATGAGGGCTTACCAGTAAAAAGAAGTAGTAACAAGCAAGCCTCTGTTATAATAATGTATGGATGTAATAATTTTTGCAGTTATTGTATAGTACCGTATGTAAGAGGAAGAGAAAGAAGCAGAAAACCAGAAGATATTTTAAATGAAATAAAAGAACTTGCAAAAGAAGGTTATAGAGAAATAACATTACTTGGACAAAATGTAAATTCATATAAAGGTGGAGAAAACTACAATTTTGCGAACTTATTAGAAGATGTAGATAAAATTGAAGGAATAGAAGTAATAAGATTTGTTTCGCCACATCCAAAAGACTTTACTGATGATGTAATAGATGTAATAAGCAAAAGTAAAAAAATATCAAGATTAATACATGTACCACTTCAATCAGGCAGTACCAATGTATTAAAAGAAATGAATAGAAAATATACAAAAGAACAGTATTTGGATTTAATAAAAAGAATAAGAAATAAAATTCCAGATGTAGTATTTTCAACAGACATAATAGTAGGTTTTCCAGGCGAGACAGAAGAAGATTTTGAAGATACAATTGATGTTGTAAAGCAAGTTAATTTTGAACAAATTTTTATGTTTATATATTCTAGAAGAGTAGGAACTAGAGCAGATAAAATGGAAAATCAAATTCCAGAAGAAATAAAACATAAAAGATTTGATAGATTAAAACAAGTATTTGAAGAAAGTGTTGAAGAAAACAACAAAAAATATGTAGGTACAACACAAAAAATATTAGTAGAAGGACATAGTAAAAACAATCAAGATATGCTTACAGGTAGAACAGATACAAACAAAGTAGTTATATTTGAAGGACCTGAAGAACTAATTGGAAAAATAATAAATATTAAAATAATATCAGAACACAAATGGTATTTAAAAGGAGAAGTACTAAATGGATGAAAAGAAATTAGAAGAATTTATGAAAAGAAGGGTTGCAGAAAGAGTTATTAAAGGATATTTAGCTATAAAGAAAGTGAAAGAAGAAAAAAATTATGGAAACGAATATATAAAAATGAAATATAAAATTAATGCAGCTAAATACGAAATACTATATAATGCACTTGAAGAAGATATTAAAGCAGAATGTGAAGCAGAAATAATAAAAGAAATTGAAGATGGAAATTTAGATTTAGACGAATACTTAGCAGGACTGCATAGAGAAAGAGTAAAAACAGAAAAAGAAGAGGAGCGTTAATATATGGCAGAGTTTTCTCCAATGATGAAGCATTATTTAGAAATAAAAGAACAATATAATGATTGCATAGTGTTTTATAGATTAGGTGACTTCTATGAAATGTTTTTTGACGATGCCAAAACTGCATCAAGAGAACTAGAAATAACTTTAACAGGTAGAGATTGCGGACAAGAAGAACGTGCACCAATGTGTGGAGTTCCATTCCATGCAGCAGAAAGTTATATAGCAAGACTAATAGAAAAAGGCTATAAAGTTGCAATATGTGAGCAATTAGAGGATCCAAAAACTGCAAAAGGTATTGTTAAAAGAGACGTAATAAGAGTAGTAACACCAGGAACAGTAATAGAGTCTAATATGCTAGACGAAAAGAAAAATAATTATATAATGTCAATATACAAAAAGGGAATATACTTTGGAATAGCAGTTTGTGATGTAACAACAGGAACATTTTTATCTACAAAAATAGAAGAAACAAATAATTTTGCAATGCTTTTGGACGAAATATCAAAATATAATCCAGCAGAAGTAATAGTAAATAAAATGTTATTTAATTGCAAAGAAGAAATAGACGAAATAAAGCTAAGATTTAAGGCATACATTAATTGCTATGATGAAGATTTATTTAAAAAAACTTCACCGGACTTTTTAGAGCCATATTCTTTTGTAGATGACAGCGACAATAAAATAAAAGAACCTGAGCAGAATGAACTACAAATACCAGCAATTGTAGGTTTGTTGAATTACTTAAATCAGACTCAAAAAATAAAATTAGAACACATAAATATAATAAAAATGTATTCAACACAAAAATATATGTCTTTAAATTATTCATCAAGGCGAAATTTAGAATTAACAGAAAAGATGAATAATCAAGGCAAAAAAGGAACATTACTTTGGGTATTAGATAAAACTTATACTTCAATGGGAGGAAGACTTTTAAGAAAATGGATAAATGAACCTCTTTTAGATAGCAAAGAAATAAATAAAAGATTAAATGCAGTAGAAGAGTTAAAAAACGAAGTTATTTTTAGGGGAGATATTATAGACTCACTAAAAAGAATTTATGATATAGAAAGATTAGTTGGAAAAATTGCGTATGGAAATAGTAATGCTAGAGACATGATAGCATTAAAAAATTCATTAAAGCAATTACCATATTTAAAAAAGATATTGGCAACCAGCAAATCTGAATTACTACAAAATTTATATTTAAGTTTAGATGAATTAAATGACATTCATGATTTAATAGAAAAATCAATAGTAGAAGACCCACCAATTACAATAACAGAAGGTGGAATAATAAAGATTGGTTATAACGATGAAGTAGATGAATTAAAAAATGCAACAACACAAGGCAAGAACTGGTTAATAAAATTAGAAGCAAAAGAAAAAGAAGAAACAGGTATTAAAAATCTAAAAGTAGGATTTAACAAAGTATTTGGATATTTCTTTGAAATTACAAAATCATATTTAAATTTAGTTCCAGATAGATATATTAGAAAGCAAACACTTGCAAACTGTGAAAGATATATAACAGAAGAGTTAAATGAACTAGAAAGTAAAATTTTAGGAGCAGAAGAAAAGGTTGTTGACTTAGAATATAAATTATTTATAGAAATAAGAAACAAAATTGCAGTAAATATAGAAAGATTACAAAAAGCTTCAAATATTATTTCTATATTAGATGTACTTACATCATTTGCAATAGTTGCAGAAGACTACAACTATCAAAAGCCAATAATAGATGATGGAGGAATAATAGATATCAAAGGTGGAAGACATCCTGTTATAGAAAAAATGTTACCAGCTGGAGAATTTATAGATAATGACACATATCTTGATGAAGAAAATGAACAGATGAGCATAATAACAGGACCTAATATGGCAGGTAAATCTACATATATGAGACAAGTTGCTCTAATTGTACTAATGGCGCAAATAGGAAGCTTTGTGCCAGTAACATCTGCAAGAATAGGAGTTGTAGATAAAATATTTACAAGAGTTGGTGCATCAGATGACTTAAGTATGGGACAAAGTACATTTATGGTAGAAATGATGGAGGTTGCTGAAATATTAAGAGAGGCAACTAAAAAGAGTTTGGTAATATTAGATGAAATTGGAAGAGGAACATCTACTTATGATGGACTTTCAATTGCATGGGCGGTTGTAGAATATATAGCGGACAAAGAAAGATGTGGAGCAAAAACATTATTTGCAACACATTATCATGAATTAACAGAACTAGAGAATCAAATACAAGGAGTAAAAAACTATTCGATAGCGGTTAAAGAAAAAGGCGAAGATGTTATATTCTTAAGAAAAATTGTAAAAGGTGGAACAGACGAAAGCTATGGAGTACATGTTGCAAAACTAGCAGGAGTGCCAAAAGATGTTACAAAGAGAGCAAACGAGATATTAAGAAGTTTGGAAAGAAAAAGTATACTAGGAAAGAAAAATCAAGAAAAAGAAAACAAGAAAATAGCAACAGGACAATTAGATATGTATAATTATAAGTTGGCAGAATTAGCTCATGAAATAGATAAAATAAATTTAAATGAATTAACACCAATAGATGCATTAAATATCCTAGTAAAAATGAAAGACAAAATAAAATAGAAAAAACAATAAAAAAAGTAAGACAAAATATCGAAAATTGTCTTACTTTTTTGAACCAAAGTTATACTTATTATAGCATTAGAAAAACTAAAAAGCAAACAGCAAAAAAATATAAATTAGTGTAAAAAACAAAGTATAATAAAGATAAAATAAGTATAGTAATTAAAAGATATTTTATTTGAAAAAATAGTATCATTGTAAAAAAGAAAAACATATGATAATATAAATACAATCTTAAAAGAAACAATTAAATAGTAAATAATTTTCCCTGCGTAGTGCGTAAGGACTGAATTTTTAGAACCAACAGATAAGGAAAGGGAGCTTGGAACTCTGAATATGGCGTGCATGCTTGCACTTTGAGTAGCAAGAAGCCCACAAGTATTTAGGAGAGCACCCACCTGTGTAAGAGCAGGTCCTTAAAAATTCTAATACCGACGGCTAAGGCGGGGCTTTTTTTGTTGAATAGGAAAAATTGTAAAAAAACCTTTTTTATGCTAATATAATAAAGAAAAAATAATTCGAGAAGGATAATAAAAATGAATATAAAACAAGCATTGGAATATGGAATAGAGCTGTTAAATAAAAATAATATAGAAAGTCCAAACTTAAAAACAAGAATGCTATTAGCAAATATTTTAAATAAAAACAAAGAATATCTACTAATACATGATACAGAAGAATTAAATATAAACAATATAAATAAGTATAAAGAAGATATTCAAAAACTAGCAAATGGCACACCAATACAATATATAATAAACAAACAGGAATTTATGGGATTGGAATTCTATGTAGACAAAAATGTATTAATTCCACAACCAGATACAGAGATATTGGTAGAGGAAGTTATAAATATATGTAAAGAACGGAAGCCCAAATAAGATCATAAAAATATTAGATTTATGTACAGGAAGTGGCGCAATAGGTATATCAATTGCAAACAATATAAAAAATTGTGAGATGACTCTTTCGGATATTAGTTATGATGCATTAAAAATTGCACAAAGAAATTCTGTAATTGCTGAGGGCTTTGGTAATTCTCAAAAAAGTAACATCAGAACAATCCAATCAGACCTTTTTGAAAAAATAGAAGAAAAATTTGATGTTATTGTTTCAAATCCACCTTATATAGAAACTAAAACAATACAAACGTTAGACAAAGAAGTACAAATGGAACCAAAACTTGCGCTAGACGGCGGAGAAGATGGATTAGATTTATATAGAAGAATAATAAAAGAAGCATATAAGTATTTAAATAATAATGGAACTTTGGCGCTAGAGATAGGTTATAATCAAAAAGATAAAGTAATAAACTTAATAAAAGCAAGTAATATGTATAAAGATATTTATTCTAAAAAAGATTTATCAAATAATGATAGAATTGTAGTATGCAAGAAAAGGAGTAATTAAGATGTCGTTTTCTTCAGATTTAAGAGAAGAATTAATTGAACTAAAAATGTGGGATAATAATAGTAGTTTAAAACAAGATGAACAATTAAGCAGGCTATTAATTAGAGAAGCTTTTATAAAAAAAGGCTTTATTAATGATCCAAACAAAGATTATCATTTAGAAATATTATTTAAAAGCAAAGAAAAAGCAGAACAATTACAAGAAATAATTCAAAACTTTGGAATAAACATAAAGTTTACAACTAAAAATTCAGATTATATGTTGTACTTAAAAGATGGAGAAGAAATATCATCTTTTCTAGCATTAATGGGAGCAAATAAATCTGTAATAAAGTTCGAAGAAATTCGAGTTATGAAAGAAACAAGAAATAATATAAATAGATTAGTAAATTGTGAAACAGCAAATTTAAATAAAATAATAGATGCATCAATTAAACAAGTTAATGCAATAAAAAAATTAAAAAAAGAAAAGAAATTTGAAAACTTGCCAGAGAATCTAAAAGAGCTAGCAAATTTACGAATTCAAAATCCAGAGGCGAGCTACCAGGAACTAGGAGCTATGTTAAAAGAGCCAATAGGAAAGTCAGGAGTAAGCCACAGATTAGAAAAAATAGTAAAAATTGCAGAGGAGTAAATTATGAGAGATTTGGGCATATACATGCACATACCATTTTGCAAAAGAAAATGTGCTTATTGTGATTTTATATCATTTTCAGATAAAACTGAATTAATAGAAAAATATGTACTGGCACTGGAAAAAGAAATAGATAAATGTAATATAAATAAAGATAATTATAAAATTAAAACAATATATTTTGGAGGAGGAACTCCATCATTTATTGAGAGCAAATATATAGTTGAGATATTAGAAAACGCAAAAAGAAAATTTAACATATCAAAAACAGCAGAAATTACAATAGAAATCAACCCAGGAACTATAACAGAAGAAAAACTAAAAGATTACTATGAGGCAGGAATAAATAGAATAAGTTTTGGATTACAATCTACAAACAGTGAACTTCTTGAATTAGTAGAAAGAATTCACAGCTATTCAAGTTTCATAGAAGGTTATAAACTAGCTAAAAAAGTGGGATTTAAAAATATAAATGTAGACTTAATGATAGGTTTACCAGTTCAAACCTTGGAAGATGTACAAACAGATTTAAAAAGAATAATAGAATTAAATCCAGAGCATATATCTGTATATTCTTTAATAGTAGAAGAAGGAACAAGAATAGAAGAAAAAATAAAAAACAAAGAACTATATTTGCCACCAGAAGAATTAGAAAGAAAAATGTATTGGGAGGTAAAAAAACAATTAGAAAAAGCAGGATATGTTCATTATGAAATATCTAACTTTGCAAAACCAGGATATGAATCTAAACATAATCTAAGTTGTTGGAATCAAGAAGAATATTTAGGCTTCGGAATTGCAGCACATTCATATTTTAATGGAGAAAGATATTCAAATACAGAAGATTTTGATAAATATTTTGAACATCCAGAAGATAGCAAAATAATACATGAAAAACAAACGCAAGAAGACAAACAAAGAGAATTTATGCTTTTAGGATTAAGGAAAATAGAAGGGGTTAAAATATCTGACTTTAAAAATAAGTTTATAGAGAACCCAATATATTTATATAGGGAAAGCCTAAGTAAATTAGTAACTCAAGGATTAATTGAAATAGATATAGACAATATAAAATTAACAGATAGAGGCGTAGATTTAGCAAATTTAGTGTGGGAAGAATTTGTATAAAGTTGCATTTTATGTAAAGCTGTGATATACTAAAATAGTATTTACCTTTATAAATCCATAGGTTTGGCAACTGGTTTATACAACAAAAAAATTTTTTTATGGAGGTTATAACATGGATGCTGCACGACTGCATAAAGTAGTTGATGAACAAATTCGGAGACTGAAAGAACAGGGCATAGTAGTTCCTGAAAATTTCAGAACTAAACTAAAAAGGGATGTAATAAAAAATTATGCATCAAATTATCGATTAGTTAGTAGAACAACATTAGAGTCGATAATAAGAATGTGTAAATTGTGGAAACCCTATTTAGCTAGTGAAGAAGATTGGAACAAACTTGTTTGCGAAAAGCTTCTGGAAATGTATAGAATCCATGCTGCAGTTATTTCAACACATGAAGATTTACCTTCATATATTGGAAATGCAACTGCAATTGCGCCAAATGTAAATTTACCAGAATGTAGAACTACTTGGACATGTTTTACAGGTGAAATATTTGGACAAGATGGCTTTGGTTCTCCAAAGCTAGAGTTAAATTAAAATTTAGTCCCCTTAAAAAAGGGGACTAAATTTTTTATAAAAAAATTAGCAAACTGTATTGACAAGTGCTAAAAATGATGTATAATAAATTAGCAGTCGGAAATAATAAGTGCTAATGAAAGGAGAAGACATGTTAAGTAATAGGCAAAGAGATATACTAAAAGCAATAATAGAAGAATATATAAATACAGCCGAACCAGTAAGCTCAGCAGCTATTTTAGAGCGTTATGGATTAAATTGTAGTAGTGCAACTATTAGAAATGACATGTCAGAATTAGAAGGATTAGGATACTTAGAAAAGCCACACACATCAGCAGGTAGAATACCATCTGTTAAAGGTTATAGATTTTACGTAGATGAGCTTTTAAATGATGAGAACATTACATTAGAAGAGATTGATTATATAAAACAAAACTTGCAAACAAAAGTAAATGAAATAGAAGATTTAACAAAAATAACAACAAATACAATATCAGAGATGACACACTATACAACAGTTGCAATTGGACCAGACTCTGCAAGCAACATAATTAAAGATATAAAATTTATCCTTTTGGGAGAAAGACTTTTAATGGCAGTAATACTTACAGAAAATGGAGCAGTTAAAGAAACAATTATTAAATATGACGAAGACCTTACACAAAATCAAGTAAAAGATTTAAATATTACATTTAATAATAAGCTAAGAGGAAAACATCTAGAAAAAATAGATAAACCTATGGAAGAATACATTTTGTCAACAATGAAAAGCCAGGCAAAAGTTATAAAACCTATAATACAACAAATGAACAAAGCAATAGAAGAAACAAACAAAATATACTTAGAAGGAGCAAGCAAAGCATTTGATTTTCCAGAGTTTGAAAAAATAGATACAGCCAAAAATTTCTTAAGTATATTAGATACCAAAGAAGAAATGGTAGAAATATTAAACTCAGGACTTGCCAAAGATATAAATGTATATATTGGTGATGAAAACGAAAACAAAGATTTAAAAGATTTAAGTATAATTACTTTTAAGCATAAAGTAGGAAATAAAGACATGGGAACAATTGGAATAATAGGACCAAAACGTATGAATTATTCTAAAGTAATTTCCATTATGAAATATATAAGTAAAAAACTAAATGATATAGACAAAAATTAAAAAAATTACAAATATAGGAGGATAAAATGTCAGAAGAAAATTTAGAAAAAAACAAAATTGAAAATGAAGAGAAAGAAGTTGTCAAAGAATCTAATACAATAAAACAGGAATTAGAAGAAACAACAGACAGACTAAAAAGAATAATGGCAGAATTCGAGAACTTCAAAAAAAGAAGCAACAAAGAAAGAGAAGCTTTATACAACTCTCTTTTAGCAGATATTATAGCAAGTTTCTTACCAGTTATAGATAACCTAGAAAAAGCAGTACAAGCAAAAACAGAAGATGAAGGATACAAACAAGGAATAGAATTAGTACTAAAACAATTTGTAGATGTATTAACAAAATTCGGAGTTGAAGAAATAAAAACAGTTGGAGAAACTTTTGATCCAGAAGTTCACGAAGCAGTAAGTAGCATTCAAGATGAAACAAAAGGAGAAAAAGAAGTAGTACAAGAATTTAGAAAAGGCTACAAGATTGGAACAAAGGTAATACGTCATGCTATGGTAGTAGTAGCTAATTAGCATGAAAAACTTCGTCTTGAGCACATAAAAAATGTTATTAATTTTAAAAAATATATAAATTTTCAAAGGAGGATGACAAATATGTCAAAAATTATTGGTATCGATTTAGGTACAACAAACTCATGCGTTGCAGTTATGGAAGGTGGAGAGCCAGTTGTAATTCCAAATCCAGAAGGAAATAGAACAACTCCATCAGTAGTTGCATTTTCAAAAAATGGTGAAAGATTAGTAGGACAAATTGCAAAACGTCAAGCAGTTACTAACCCAGACCATACAGTTATCTCAATAAAAAGAGATATGGGAACAAATAAAAAAATTAAAATTGAAGGAGATGAATTTACACCACAAGAAATTTCAGCAATGATTCTTCAAAAATTAAAAACAGATGCAGAAAATTATTTAGGACAAAAAGTTACAGAAGCTGTTATAACAGTTCCAGCATACTTTAGTGATAGCCAAAGACAAGCAACAAAAGATGCAGGAAAAATAGCAGGACTTAATGTTTTAAGAATAATAAACGAGCCAACAGCAGCAGCTCTTGCATATGGAATGGATAAAGAAGACACAGACCAAAAAATAATGGTATATGACTTAGGTGGAGGTACATTTGATGTATCTATACTAGATATTGGTGATGGTGTATTCGAAGTTTTAGCAACAAGTGGTAACAACAGATTAGGTGGAGATGACTTCGATGAAAGAATAATGAAATACTTAATAGAAGAATTCAAAAAAGAACAAGGAATAGATTTAAGTACAGATAAAATGGCTATGCAAAGACTAAAAGAAGCAGCAGAAAAAGCTAAAATAGAATTATCTGGTGTAGGTCAAACAAACATCAACTTACCATTTATTACAGCTGATGCAACAGGACCAAAACACTTAGACGTAACATTAACAAGAGCAAAATTCGAAGAATTAATCAGAGACTTAATTGATGCTACAACAGGACCTGTAAACCAAGCATTGAAAGATGCTGGATTAACAGCAGATAAAATCGACCAAGTATTATTAGTTGGTGGTTCTACAAGAGTTCCAGCTGTACAAGAAGCAGTAAAAAGAATAACAAACAAAGAACCTAATAAAGGAATAAACCCAGATGAATGTGTTGCAATTGGTGCAGCAATCCAAGGTGGTGTTTTATCAGGAGATGTTAAAGACTTAGTTCTATTAGACGTAACACCATTATCATTAGGTATTGAAACATTAGGTGGTGTATTTACAAAATTAATAGACAGAAACACAACAATACCAACTAAAAAATCACAAATATTCTCAACAGCAGCAGATGGTCAAACAAGTGTTGAAGTTCATGTATTACAAGGTGAACGTGAAATGGCTGCATACAACAAAACATTAGGAAGATTTCAATTAACAGGAATACCACCAGCTCCAAGAGGAATTCCACAAATCGAAGTTACATTTGATATAGATGCAAACGGTATAGTTCACGTATCTGCAAAAGATATGGCAACAGGAAATGAGCAAAATGTTTCTATAACAGCAAGCACAAACCTTTCAGAAGATGATATACAAAAAGCTGTTAAAGATGCAGAAGCACATGCAAGTGAAGATAAAAAGAGAAAAGAAGAAGTTGAAGTTAAAAACAATGCAGAAAGCTTAATATACAGTAGCCAAAAAACACTAGACGAATTAGGAGACAAAATTAGTGGTGAAGAAAAAGCAAAAGTAGAAGCAGAAATAGAAAACGTTAAAAAAGCATTAGAAACAAACAACACAGATACAATAAAAGAAGCAACAGAAAAATTAACACAAGCTTTCTATCAAATATCAGAACAATTATATAAACAAAATGCAGCAGCAAACGGAGCAAATGCAGCAGGGGCAGAAGGACAAAATGCTAGTGACGCCGGAACAGCAAATAATGATGGTAATGTTTATGATGCAGATTATAAAGTAGAAGACAACGGAGATAACAAATAATAATAAAACGAATGAAAAACTTCGTATTACGTCGTTAAATCTAAAAGAAAAATCCTCAACGTACAAAAGTGCGCCTCCGGTTTTTCTTTTAGATTTGCCTAGTACTACTTGTTTTTGCTTCGTTTTAAATTTTCTAACTATATGTGTATTATAATATATAATATAGATATAATTTGAAATATAAAATAATGACTTTATTTTATGAAAGGAATGTAACAAATGGCAAATAAAAGAGACTTTTATGAAGTTTTAGGTGTAGAGAAAACAGCAACAGACGAAGAATTAAAAAAAGCATATAGAAAATTAGCAAAAAAATATCATCCAGATGCTAACCCAGATAATAAAAAAGAAGCAGAAGAAAAATTTAAAGAAGTTTCTGAGGCTTATGAAACATTATCCAACCCACAAAAAAGAAAGATGTATGATCAGTTTGGACCAGATGGACCACAAGGATTTGGCGGAGGAAATCCAGGAGGTGGAGGATATTATTCATATTCTACATCAGGGTTTGATGGATTTTCTGATTTTGGAGATTTAGGAGATATTTTCTCATCATTCTTTGGAGGAGGATTTGGAGGAAGAAGTGCTAGAACTAAAAATGGACCTAAAAAAGGAAGAGATTTAAAATATAGCATTAACATTACTTTTGAAGAATCATATTTAGGAGTAGAAAAAGAAATATCAATATATAGAGAAGAAGAATGTCCAACTTGCCATGGAGAAAAAGCAAAACCTGGTACAAAAGCAGAAAAATGTACAGCATGTAATGGAACGGGAACAGTAAAACAAACAGTTTCTACAATACTTGGACAAATGCAAACAACAAAAACATGTCCTAACTGTGGCGGAGAAGGAACAATAATAAAAGAAAAATGCCCAGATTGCAAACGGAAAAGGACGTATAAGAAAATTAGTAAAAATAAAAGTAAAAATACCTGCAGGAATTTCCGATAATCAAACAGTTGTATTAAGAGGAGAAGGAGAACCTGGCTCAAAAGGTGGACCAAAAGGAGATTTATACATAGTTGTAAATATCAAGAGACACAGTATATTCTCTCGTAATGGAGACAATGTAATTTGCCAAATACCAATTACATTTACACAAGCAACATTAGGAGCAGACTTAAAAATTCCAATGGTAGATGGAAAAGAAGAAATATACAGAATACCAGAAGGAACACAAACAGGAACTAAATTTGTAATAAAAAATAAAGGATTCAAATCTGTAAACGGAAACTGGAACGGAGACTATGTATTTACAGTAATAGTCCAAACTCCAAAAAAACTAACAGCAGAACAAAGAGAATTATTAAATCAATTAGCTAAAACTATGAACGAACAACCACCAGTAAAGAAAAGAGGAATATTTGGATAAAGAATATAAAAATAAGAGCAATTAATTTTGCTCTTATTTTTGTTTTTTGAAAAAATAACAGAAATATTGACATGAAGAATAATAACATGTAAAATATCAATGTAGGGGTCACCGAGGACGGCGACCCCTACAAATCCAAAAATAAATTTAGTCACACAAATTATAATCTGTAAAATAAGCAAAGGAGGAACAAAATGAGAAACAAAAGACGGTATAACCTTAGTAGCATTAGTAATAACAATAATCGTAATGCTAATACTAGTAGGTGTAACAGTAACAGTAGCAATTAACGGAGGGGTATTTGATCAAGCAAAAAAAGCAGCAAAAGGATATCAACAAGAAGCACTAAATGAAGCAAATGAAACTGTAGTAGTTGATGGAGTAGAATATGCAAGCGTAGAGGACTATATGAATGGAAATAGAGTATATAAACCAGATGGATGGATAATGGCATGGACATGTTCAGATGGTGGAACATGGAGTGATACAATAAATGCAGGAGAAAAAGCCGAAGGAGATATAGTTGCAAAGCTATACACTACTGGAAGAAGAATAAAGCCAGATGGTTTTACTTTTAATTTTCAAAATTTTACATTCAATGAAGGAGACGAATATCACTTAGTAATTGAAGGTTCAGGAACAATGGGAGCGTTAATGACAACCTCGGGAAGCACAATAACGGGAGCAACAGGTTGGCATAAGTCAACAGCTTTGTATATGGCAGGCGCAAGTGATACATGCATTATGCCATATGTAAGTAAAGTTATTGTGGGTACAGGAATAAAAAACGTAGGTGGATATGCATTTGGAGGAGATACAGGACTAAAAGAAATTATACTTCCCAATAGCATAACTAGTATAAATGAATATTCATTTATGTATTGTACAAATTTATCAAATATAACAATACCAGAAAAAGTAACAAATATAGGTGTTCAAGCGTTTTATGCTTGTAAAAATCTAAAAGAAATTATACTTCCCAATAGCATAACTAGTATAAATAAAAATTCATTTATGTATTGTACAAATTTATCAAGTATAACAATACCAGAAAAAGTAACAAATATAGGTGTTCAAGCATTTTATGGTTGTACAAATTTAATTAAAGTTAAGATATTAGCAACAGACACAACTGTTAGAACTGATGCTTTTAGGCCTATAGCTCATAATTCTAAAATTTATGTATTAAATGAAAGTATGAAAGCAAGAGTTAATGAAAAAATAGATTATAGTTTAACAACTGTTGAGATCGTAACAAACGAACAAATGAAATCACTTTAATAAAAGGCATACTTATAACGGTTTTGGATTTTTTCCAAAACCGTTATTTTTAAAAGTTCAAAAATCACACAATTTTTATGCAAAACACAATAATTTGTGATATAATACAAAGTTAGTAAAGAAAGGGATAGCCATGCCAAAATTTTTTGTAAAGAATGAACAAATAATAGATAACAAAATAACAATAATAGGAGAAGATGTAAATCACATAAAAAACGTTTTAAGATTAAAAATAGATGATAATATACACGTTTGTAATGTAGATACATCAATAAACTACAATTGTGGAATTTCTAAAATAAATAATGATAATATAGAGTGCATAATTTTTAACGAGAAGGCTTCTAATTGCGAATCTAATGTACATATTAACATATTCCAAGGCTTACCAAAATCAGATAAAATGGAGCTTATAATACAAAAAAGTGTTGAGTTAGGAGCAGATGAAATTACACCAGTAGAAATGAAAAGAAGTGTTGTAAAAATTGATGAAAAAAGTAAGCAAAAGAAAATAGAAAGATGGCAAAAAATTTCAGAAGTTGCAGCAAAACAGTCTGGCAGAGATATAGTTCCTAAAATAAATAATATTGTAAATATAAAAAATATTTGTAATTTAATTAATAAATATGATATAGTATTACTGGCGTATGAAAATGAAAAAAATAACAAACTAAAAAATGAATTAACAAAATTAAAGAACAAAGAAAATCTAAAAATTGGTGTTATAATTGGACCGGAAGGTGGACTAGAAGAACAAGAAGTGGAGATTTTAAAAGAAGCAGGAGCAAAAGTAATAACACTAGGAAATAGAATTTTAAGAACAGAAACAGTAGCATTAGTAGTTACAGGAATTATTATGTATGAGCTTGAAAATTTGGAGGGAAATAAATAAAAATGAGAAAGGGAACAATTCAAAAGATAGAAGAAGAAATTAATGAAAAAAGAAAAATGCCAAAAGAAGTAAAAGAATCTTTAAGAAAAGAAATATTTACAAACATAATTATATGTGCTTGTTTAGTTGCATACTTTCTTTTTTTATTTCTAGGAAGTGTAGATAAAACAAAAGCCGTAAGAGTAATTGACTTAAAAATCTTTAGTACAATATATTTAGCTACATCAATAATTCTATTCGAAATAGCATATAAAAAAGACAGTGGTAAAATTGCTATTCATGGAGTAGAGATATTATTAGTAGCAATTATGACACTATTTTTGCCATACATAATTTTTGAACTTGATTCAAAATATCAAAAAATATACTATTTTGTAGGTGAATATATTGCTGTATATTATGTAATAAAATGTATATGCATAGCAATAATAAGAAAAAGAAAATATAGCAAAGACGTTAGTGATATAAAAGAAATAATAAAGAAAGAGAAAAGAATAATAAAAGATGAGGACGAAGAAATTATAGAGAAACCTAAATCAGTTGCAAAAAGTAAAAATGAAGAATCAAAAAAAGAATCAGTTAGCGAAAAAACAAAAAGAAAAACTACTAAAAAGAAAACAGAACCTAAAAAAGAAGTAAAAGAAAATAAATCTAAAAAAATAGAAAATGAAAAGAATGAAAAAATAAAAGAGCAAAAGAACACAGAAAAGAAGAGTGCTACAAAACCTAAAGCAACTACAAAAGCAACAAAGAAAGAAACAGTATCAAAAGAGCCAAAAACTACTACTAAAAAGAAAGTGCAAAAGGAAATAGCAACAAAAAAAGAAGAAGCTCCAAAAAGAAGAGGGAGACCTAAAAAACAAGGAACAATAGAAAAAGAAGAAACTAAAGCAAAAGTAGAAGAACCTAAACAAGAGAATGCACCTAAAAAAAGAGGTAGACCAAGAAAGGTGGTAACACAATAATGATAAAAAGCATGACTGGATTTGGAAGAAGTACATATGAAAATGAAGGTAGAGAATATATAATAGAGATAAAATCTGTTAATAATAGATTTACTGATATAAATATAAAAATGCCAAGAAACTTAAATTATTTAGAAGAAAAAATAAGAAAACAAATTTTAAGTAACATATCAAGAGGAAAAGTTGAAGTATCAATACAATTAAATAACAACAGTGACTTAGGTAAAAAAATAAACCTAAATACAGATATTGCTAAAAAATATGTAGAGGAACTAAAGAAATTATCAGAAGAAACAAATATAATAGACAACATAAATATTATGGATGTTGCAAGATTTCCAGACGTTTTAAATATAAGAATAGATGAAGAAGCAGAAGAAGTTATAGAAAAAGAATTATTTACAGCACTAGATAGTGCAATAGATAGTTTCCTAGATATGAGACAAAAAGAGGGAAGCAAAATAAAAGTAGATTTAGAAAACAGAATAGAAGTAATAAAACAAAAAATAGAGCAGATTTCTTCAATTTCTGCTGGACTTGTAGATGAATATGTAGTAAAATTAGAAACAAGAATAAAAGAATTATTAAAAACAGATGTAGTAGATCAAACAAGATTAGCACAAGAAGTAGTAATTTATTCTGATAAGTGTTCAGTAGAAGAGGAAATAACAAGATTAAAAAGTCATATATCACAATTTTTAAATTTGCTAAATGAAAATATTGCTATTGGTAAAAAATTAGATTTCTTAATTCAAGAAATGAATAGAGAAACAAATACAATAGGCTCAAAAGCAAATAATTTAGAGATAACAAATTTTGTTGTAGATATAAAAACAGAATTAGAGAATATACGTGAACAAATTCAAAACATAGAATAAAATAATGTGGTGGCAAACTCCAGAGTAACCCACAAACAAAGGAGATGAATTAATGCAATTAATAAATATAGGTTTTGGAAACATTGTTTCTGCAAATAGAATAATATCAATTGTAAATCCAGACTCTGCGCCAATAAAAAGGTTAGTTCAAGAAGCTAAAGATAGTAAAATGGCTGTAGATGCAACATCTGGAAGAAGAACAAGAGCAGTTATAATAATGGATTCAGGACATGTTATACTATCTGCTGTTCAACCAGAAACAGTTGCAGCAAGATTAGATAAAGATATAAATAAAGAAGAAGCAGAAGATTAAGAATAAATTAATAATAAAAAAGGAGATTGATAAATATGATTATAAAACCAACAGTAACAGATTTATTAAAAATCGTTAATAACAGATTTGAGTTAGTAACAATAGCATCAAAAAGAGCAAGACAAATAGCGGCAGGAGCTTTACCATTAACAAAAGTAGAGGCAAGGTCACCAGTAACAATAGCAGCAAACGAAATAGCAGAAGGAAAGGTGAGAGCATGCTAGTACTATTATCTGGAGTTTCAGGAGCAGGAAAAGATACAATAAAGAAAGAACTATTAAAAAGAATGGACAATGTTATAACAATGCCATCATATACAGATAGATTACCAAGACCAGGAGAAGAAAATGGAGGAGTATATAATTTTGTAACAACAGCAGAATTTGAGCAGAAAATCAGAGAAAATGAGTTTTATGAGTATTCTGTACATCATGAGCACTATTATGGAACTTCAAAAAAAATATTAAATGAAAATATTAAAAAAGGAAAGATAATAGTAAAAGATATAGAAGTAAATGGCACAGAGAATTTAATTAAATTATTAAAAGATGATGTTAAAATAGTAACAATATTCTTACGAGTTCCAAAAGACGAATTAAGAAGAAGACTAGAGCATAGAATAGAAAAAGCTAGTTTAAAAGAAATAGAATTAAGACTAAACAGATTCGATTATGAAGAATCTAAAATAGGAATTTATGATTATGTTATAAAAAATGATGATTTAGAAAAAACAGTACAAATAATTATGACAATAATCGAAAATGAATACAAATTAGCAAATGGAAGATAAACAAAAAAGAGGTTTGAATATATAATTAAAATAGAATTATATATTCAAACCTCTTTGAAATTTTAAATAATGTAGAGTAGGGGCGTATTGCATACGCCCAAAATTTAAATATGTTGTAAATGCTGTAGGGGTTGCTGTCATCGGTGCACCGTAGAAATTGCATATAATGAAATAATTTTTGTATAAGTAATGTTAAATTTAAAAAAATTAATGTTTTTTTAGAAAATAAGTGCTATAATACTAATAAGTTGAAGACGCTTGATTCGCAGATGCATCTGCGAATTTCGGAAAAATAATGTAATATACAATATGATGTTAGAATAGATATAAAAATTATATACAAAAATGTAAAAAAAGGTTATAATTATAATAGAGAGTAGAAAAAGGGGGAGTGGTTATGAAGAAATTAATTTTAAAATTAAAAATTATTATGACTAATATCTCAAGAATAATAATGAGCTTCTTATTTGTTAATTTAGGGTCTCTATTTCAAAATAATGTTCAAGCCTCAATAGAACCTTCTTGTTATATAGCAGGTCCCTCAGTTGATGAAAAAGTAGTGTCTAATTCTATAAATTTACAAAAGGTATTTATAATAGCAGTACCTATTGTTCTTGTAATCGCACTAGTTTCATTTATAATAATAAAAAAGAAAAAATCTAAAAAGAAAGAAAAAGAAAATAAAAGAGAATAGGTATTATGAAAAAGATTTTATTAAAAGCAAGAATAGTATTAACAAATATATCAAGAGTAATAATGAGCTTCTTATTTATAAATTTAAACTTCTCACTTGCTAATAAAGTTTTGGGAGCAACTGTAGGAGATGTGACACAACTTCAAATAACTTGTTATTCCACTGGACCAAGAGGAACAGTATCAACAAATACATTTACGTTAAAAAATGTATTAATTATATTAGTACCAGCAGCAATTATAATAGGAACAATTATTTTGATTGTAAAAAGAAGAAAAAACAAATCAAAAGAGGGGAAAAAAGATGTTAAAAAAGGCTAAATTACCTGGATTAATATATGAAATGACTACTTTATGTAATTTAAAATGTAAATATTGTTATAATTACTGGAAAAAGGAAAATGATAATATAGTAGATATTGAAAAATATAATTCCAAAAAAACATTAAAACAATTTATGAAGTCTGTAAAATGTGATGAAATAACATTTTCTCGGTGGCGAACCAACAATTAATTTTCAAGAATTATTGGATTGTATTATGTATGTTAAAGCAAGAAATAAAAAGGTTACTATTATAACAAATGCAACTTTGCTTGATAGTGAAAAAATAAAATTATTAGCTAAATTAAAAGTTGATTTAATAGAGATAACAATAAATTCATACAATAAAGAAACTCACGAAACTATAAATGGGATGAAAGGTTCTTTTGAAAAAAGTATAGAATCCATTAAAGAGATTATTGAAAATGGAATAGAAGTAGTTGTTCCAATAGTTATAACTAAATATAATGTGAAAAATGTAGAAAAAACATTAGAATTTATATATAATTTAGGGATTAAAAGGATAATGATTAATAGATATAATATTGGCGGAAATGGATGTAATGAATATAATGATATTTTAGCTGATTTTGAAGAGTTGAAAAATGCATATAAACATTGTCAAGAATTTGCTGAAAAATATAATTTGAAGCTGTATTCTTTAGTATGTACACCCCATTGTGTGTTAAATCCAGACGACTATCCTAATATAGTATTTTCAAATTGTGGAGTTAATAATTTAAATAGGAGATATACTTTAACAAGAGATGGGAATATTAGATATTGTAATCATTCTCCAGAGATATTAGGAAATATATTTGATAATGAAATGATAGATATTTTAAAGTCGAATAAACTAAAACAATGGGCAGAAATCGAACCGGCATTTTGCAAAAACTGTAATAAAAAAAATATATGTCAATATGGCTGTAGAGCTGCTTCACAACAAATGGGATATGGCTTAAAAAAAGAAGATCCAATAGTATCTATATATAAAATAAAAAATAAATAAGGATAATCTGAGATTATTCTTATTTATTTTTAAAATTCAGTCATAAACTTGATTTTCAGTAAGATTGTCTTTTTTCATATCATTAATTTTTTCTTTAGCTTGTTTTTTCCAATTTTCAAAGTCTTTAGCTTTATTTTTATCTTTTTTAACTTGCATAAACTTGCTGATATATTTTACAAATCTATTTTAGAATCTTTTTTTCTTTGTCTAAACAAAGTGATTTTATTACCAATTACTTGGATTACAATAGAGTCTGTTCTTTCTGCAATTTCAAAAGATAAATCTCTCGCAGAATCTGGTGCTGTTTCTAGAACAGTTATTTTAATTAATTCTCTAGCTTCTAATGCATCATTTAATTGCTTAATTAAATTATCGTTTATTCCATTTTTACCAATTTGAAAAATAGCATCTATATTATTTGCTAATCCTCTTAAATATGCTCTTTGCTTACTAGTCATATAAATCTCCTATCTATTATTAAAATTAATGTAGAGGTCGACGTTCTCGGCGACCCTTACACAAATACAATAATTTTTATATTTTTGAACAGTAACTATTTTAGTACAATTTTAACCAAAAATCAATACCACATTCTTGTTAATACCTAATATTTTTGATATACTAAATAAGCAAAGGAGAAAAAATGGTAGCAGAAGTTATAATAAACACAATAGCAAAAGAACTAAATAAAACATATGATTATATAATTCCAGACTCTATTTTAAATCAAATAAAAATAGGGTCTAGAGTTTTTGTGCCATTTGGACGTGCAAAGCAAAAAGAAGGATTTGTTATAGGAATAAAAAAAGAATCAGAATTTGCAAATAAAGAAATTATAAAATTAGAGGACAATATATTAACAAAAGAAAATGTAGAACTAGCAAAACTAATGTCTAGAAGATATTTTTGTAACATATCAGACTGTATAAAACTAATGCTTCCACCAGGAGCAACAAGTACAAATATAGAAAATAGAGTAAAAGACAAAACCGAAAGCTTTGTATATTTAAAAAAAGATACAGACGAAATAGAATTTGATATAGAAACTAAAAAAATAAAATCAGAAAAACAAATAAAGCTATTAAGATTTTTATTTGAAAACGAAGGAATACATGTATTGGATTTACAATACATAACAGAAATTTCAAGAAGCATAATAAATACATTAGCAAAAAATGGATACATAGAAATAGTTCAAGAAAAGGTAGAAAGAAACCCATTTATACATAAAGACATAAAAAAGGATAAACCATTAAAATTAACTCAAGAACAACAGAATGCATATAACAAAATAGTAGAGAGTAAATTTAAAGAATTTCTTATATATGGTGTAACAGGCTCTCGGAAAAACAGAAATATATATGCAAATAATTCAAAATGCATTAAAAAATAATAAAACAGCAATTGTACTAGTTCCAGAAATATCACTTACACCACAAATGGTAGATAGATTTTTAGCAAGATTTGGAGATTGCATAGCAGTATTACATAGCAAGCTTTCACAGGGAGAGAGATTTGACCAATGGAAAAATATTAAGAGCGGTAAAGCAAAGATTGTAATAGGTGCAAGATCTGCAATTTTTGCACCAGTAGAAAATTTAGGAGTAATAATAATAGATGAGGAACATGATTCTTCATATAAATCTGACATGGCACCTAGATATAAAGCACAAGATATAGCTAAATATTTAGCGAAGAAAAACGACATACCATTAGTATTGCGGTAGTGCAACACCAGATATAGGAACATTTACAAGAGCACAAAATGGAGAGATAGAATTAATAAAACTTACTAAAAGAGCAAACAATTCTAATTTACCAAATGTAGAAATTGTAGATTTAAGAGAAGAATTAGCAAATGGAAACAGATCAATAATAAGTAATAGATTATATGAAAAAATAGAAGAAAATTTAAAAAACAAAAAACAGATAATCCTATTTTTAAACAGAAGAGGTTATTCTACCTTTGTTATGTGTAGAGATTGTGGCTATACTTTAAAATGTAAAAGATGTAACATCAGTTTAACATACCATGAATATACAAACACATTAAAATGCCATTACTGTGGATATGAAATAAACAATGTAACAACATGCCCAAGCTGTAAAAGTAAAAATATAAAATTCTTTGGAACAGGAACAGAAAAACTAGAAAATGAAATAAAAAAACTTTTCCCACAAGCTACAACAATTAGAATGGATGTAGACACTGTTACAAAAAAGAATTCTCACGAAACAATTTTAAACAAATTTAAAAATGACAATATAGATATTTTAATAGGTACACAAATGGTAGTAAAAGGACATCATTTTCCAAATGTAAATTTAGTTGGAGTAATTGCTGCAGATGGAAGTTTAAACATAGAAGATTATAGAGCAAATGAAAGAACATTCGATTTACTTACACAAGTAGCACGGAAGAGCAGGAAGAGAATCAAATGATGGACAAGTAATAATACAAACATATAATCCAGATAATTTCTGCATAAAATATGCAAAAGAACAAAACTATGATATGTTTTATGAAACAGAAATAGCACTAAGAAGACAGTTGAAATATCCGCCATTTTGCGATATAATAATGATTGGAATAAGCTCTGTTTCAGAGCAAGAAGTAGAAAAAGCTTCTAAAAAAATATATGAATTAATAAATAAAGAAAATATAAAATATAAAACAAAAATAGAAGTATATAGACCAGTTGTAGCACCAATTAGCAAAATAAAAAATAAATATAGATGGAGAATAATTATTAAATGTAAGCTAAATAATAATATAATAAATCTATTAAATTCAGTATTAGAAAAATACTATAATTTGAAGTTTAAAAATACAAGAGTTGTTGTGGACGTTAATCCAAACAATATGAATTAGGGGGCAATTTATATGGCAATAAGAATAATAAGAGAAGAAGGAGACGAAATACTAAGAAAAAAATCAAGAGAAGTTGAAGTAATTGATGAAAAAACAAAGGAATTAATAAAAGATATGATAGAAACTTTGCACAAGTACCAAGGCGTTGGTTTAGCAGCAGTGCAAGTTGGAGTTTTAAAAAGAATATTTATAATAGATTTATACGAAGAAAATGTAGAACCTTATGTTTTTATAAATCCAGAAATTATAAAAACAAAAGGAGAACAAACAGTAGAAGAGGGATGCTTAAGTTTCCCAAATAAATTTGCAAAAATAGTAAGACCAAAAGAAGTTGTAGTAAGAGCTTTAAATGAAAAAGGAGAGAAGTTTGAAATAAAAGCAAAAGACTTATTTGCACAAGCAATATCACATGAAACAGATCACCTAAATGGAGAATTATTTATAGATAAAATAATACCAGGCACATTAGAAATACTAACACCAGAACAAAAAGATTAAAGGAGGAAAAACATGAAAATAGTATTCATGGGGACCCCAGATTTTGCAAGAGATTCACTATCAGCAATATATGACGCAGGACATGAAATTCCGGCAGTAGTTACAGTTCCAGATAAACCTAAAGGAAGAGGAATGAAATTAATTCCATGCGAAGTAAAAGAATATGCAGTAGAAAAAAATATAAAAGTATATCAACCAGAAAAGTTAAGAGAAAATAAAGAAATAGTAGATATATTAAAAGATATAAATCCAGACGTTATTTGTGTTGTAGCATATGGAAAAATAATACCAAAAGAAATATTGGAAATCCCTAAATATGGATGTGTAAATGTTCATCCATCATTACTTCCACAATATAGAGGCTCAGCACCAATACAATGGGCAATTTTAAATGGAGACAAAGAAACTGGTGTTACAACAATGTATTTAGACGAAGGAATGGATTCAGGAGATATTATTTTACAAACAAAAACTCCAATAGATAAAGACGAAACATCAGGAGAATTATGGGATAGATTATCAAAAATAGGAGCAGAACTTTTAGTAGAAACATTAGAAAAAATAGAAAATAAAACTGCTCCAAGAATAAAACAACCAAAAGAATTTACACTTGCTCCAATGCTTGAAAAATCACAAGCCAAAATAGATTGGGAAAGTAAAACAGCAGAAGAAATAAAAAACTTAGTAAGAGGATTAAACCCAATAATGGGAGCATATGCAGTATTAAACCAAAAGAAAATTAAGTTTTGGAAAGTAGATAAATTATCAATAGATGAATTTATAAATAAATATCCTGAATTTAAAGAATATGAATATAGATTTTTAGAAATAGACCCAGGAACAGTGCTATATATAGATAAAAAGGAAGCAATATATATAATGGCAAAAGAGGGCATATTAAAAGTTCTAGAAATACAAGGCGAAAATGCAAAAAGAATGCCTACACCAGAATTTTTAAGAGGAAATAGGATAGAGGTAGTAGACAAATTTGAATAATATATTCATCTGTTTAAATTAGATAATTTAATACCTGCAATAAAAGAAACTATTAACAAAACAATTGAAATAATTCCTTGTGTATTAAAACTAAAACCAGGATAAATTACAAAAACAGAACATAAAACAAAACCAATTATAGCAAAGTATGTATATGACTTTGCTATTTTAAATAAAAAATTAATTAGAACCAAAAATATAATTCCACCAATTGCAAATCCAATACCAATAGGAATTAAAATAGATAAATTTAAACTTGCTATTGCAGAAATATAAATTTCATAAATTCCTAAAAACATTAAAAGTACAGTTTTACTAACGCCAGGAATAACAATTCCAGCAGATGTAATTGCACCGGAAAGAATTAGATAAGAATTAGAATTATGGCTATTTAAAGTACTTGAAATATTTCCTTCAATAGCAACCAAATATAAACTAAAAGAAAGAGCAACAAGCATGCAAAGAACATGCAAAAGAGTTACTTTTTTTACATTAGCTTGTTTTACAACTAAAGGTATACTACCTAATATTAAACCAATAAAAGCAAAAGAAGTTGGAATATAGTATTTATTAAAAAGAATTTTTAAAATATTTCCAAACAAAAAAACACCAACAAAAACTCCTAAACAAATTGGAAATAGAAATGTAAAATTTTTTTTTATATCTTTAAAAAAATTCAAAATAGAATTTACTAGTTTTTCATAAAGCCCGAAAGGAGCATAAAAGTACACCACTACTTATTCCGGGAAGAATAGCACCAGCACCAATAAAAATTCCAGCAATAAAATTTTTCATAAAATCTCCTTATATAAATTGGAATTTGTTTAGTTCCGGATGAATTCAGGACAGTCCCCAAAATCCCCAGGCTTGGTGATTTTAAGGGACAGTCCCTAGAATTCCCCCTCACACAAATTCCAATTTATATAATTCTATGCTTTTTTAAAAAAAATATTATAATATTCTAATTTAAGGTTAATCTAAATACAAGAGGTGTATTTATGTTTAAACCCAAATTAGTATATTATGAACCAAATGCAGAAAATTATAAATTAGGTAAAGAATTGCTAGATAAGTATAGAGAAGAAGGTGTTAAATTAATTCCAATAGAAAACCATAATAATATAGAAGAATTAAGAAAAAATCCAAATTCAGAATTTGCAAATATGAAACAAAATATAATTATTGGAGTTAGAAAGACTCATAAATTTGTTCCAAACCATAAAGTTTCAGATTTTTTAGTACCATATACATCATCTGGTTGTATAGCAATGTGCATGTATTGCTATTTAGTATGCAATTATAACAAATGCTCATATTTAAGAATATTTGTAAATAGAGAAGAAATGTTAGATAAAATAATAAAAGTAGCAAATCAAAGTGATAAAGAATTAACATTCGAAATAGGAAGTAATAGTGACCTTATCCTAGAAAACACTATAACTCATAATTTAGAATGGACAATAGAGAATTTTAATGCAGATAAAGGCTATCTTACATTTCCAACTAAATTTGATATGGTAGATCCACTTTTAAACCTAAGAAACAAAGAAAAAATAATAATAAGAATGAGCATGAATCCAGAAGAAATAATAAATAGAGTAGAGTTTGGAACCTCAAGATTAGAAGAAAGAATAAAAGCAATAAACAAGCTAGAAGAAGCAGGCTACAAAGTAGGAATATTAATTGCTCCAATTATCCTAGTAGATAATTGGGAAGAACTTTATGAAGAATTAATTAAAAGACTATCAGAGGAATTAAGCGAAGAAGTAAAAAACGAAGCGATATTTGAGCTTATATTTATGACATATAGTTATGTTCATAAAATGATAAATAAAGAAGCTTTTCCAAATGCAATAAATTTGTTTAATCCGGAAATAATGACAGGTAGAGGAAGAGGAAAATATATGTACAAAAAAGAAACAAGAGAAAAAGGCGAAGAATTTTTAAGAAAAACTATGAAAAAATATCTTCCGAATAGCGAAATTTTGTATATTGTGTAGAAATATTGTATATTATGTAGAAACAGTGTATAATAAAGAAGTTCTATAAATCCATATTATGAAAGGAGAATTTCAACGTGAAAAATCTGGTTGAAATTTCGACTAAGACTGGAGAAAGGTTTGAATTGTGCTATAAACCATTCGCAAAAAGACTGGTGGTAACCTGTCTTGAAACACCAGGAAAATTGAGCTTTATAAAGCCAATAGAAGAATTTATGGGAAACACGTTATTTCTTGCAGAAGAAGGCGTTTATATGGATGCAGAATATGAATGCCGTTCTAAAAGGGAATTTAAAAGAATTGTAGCTATGTTAGTTGCGAAAAACAACTAATAAGAAAAGGTGGCTTTGCTTACACTTTTCTTCTCGCCGATTCAATAAAAAAGAGGAACATTGCACAGTGTTCCTCTTTAACTATTTAACAAATAAACAGCCAAATTTAAAAATGAAGCAAAAATAATCCATAACAAATATGGCAATTGAAGCAACCCTGCTACTTTGTTTTTAGAATAAAAATCTTTTATCATTAAATACACTAAAATTATAAGTAATAAAATCCAAACAAAAGCAAATAATCTCCATTTAAAAACAAAAAAGAATATTGACCATAAAGCATTTACAAACAATTGTAAATAATAAATATTAATAGATCTAGTATCTAATAATGAATTTGATTTTAGTATCCCATAAGATATTCCCATTAAAATATAAAGAATAGTCCATACAATTGGAAACAAAAAACTTGGCGGTGCCCAACTAGGTTGAGATAATGAAGTGTAATCAATATATTTAGATGTAATAACACCAACTAATCCACCAATTAGTAATGGAACAACAATAGATTTAGCATAAGTTATAACCTTATTCATAAACACACCCTTTCTATTAATATAAATATATTTTATAGAATAGAAATTTATACAAATATTAAAAAATAAAGTTTTGTTTTTGGAATAAATTAAGAAATTAACATCTATAGAAATTTATAATAGATTTAAATAATTTTGAGATCCATGGAATATATGTAGAATAAAAACTTGACCGAGTATTACTATTAATTTCATAAATAATAACATATCTATGTACTAGTAATTTTCTTAGCGATTTATTCTTGTAATTGATTTTTGTATACCTTTCAGGAAAATGCTGGAGAGAATACAGCTTGTTTGTGATTTTTTTATAAAAAGACCTAGCAATATTAGGCGAATCCAAATTAAAAGCTATATACCTAAGTATTTTTTCTAGTTCGTTTTGAAATAAAGAGGTATAAACGATTACATACTTATTGTAAAAAGTCATATTTTTCCTCCATTTCTGCACAGAAATTTTCTAGCGTTTTATAATTACCTTTATCTACATCTTTAAGAGCTTGATTGATTTTAGAAAAAAAATCTTTCTTAAACTCTTTAAAATCAGAATAGTGCTTGTCAAAATGTTTGGCAACAAGTTTGTCAATTCGTTCTTCTTCTATTTGTAATGTTTTTTTGGTTAACGTTTCATAGGTTGCATTACTTAAAACCACTAAATCACTAAAACCATTTTTAGTAATATAAACAGGTTCATTAGTTTCATGACAAATTTTAGAAATTTCATTATAATTATTTCTTAAATCAGCGCAGGGTCTTATTTGTGCCATAAAAATTCCTCCTTCAATTATTATGTACAAATTATATACAAATTATGATATTAAGTCAATAGCAAAAAAATATTTTTATTAGAGGTCAGGCACTTTTATTTTTCTGTAACATATACTTTGGTATAGAAAAAATGGAGGTGCATTTATGCCATTACTCAGTATTACTGGACTAGTAGCGTTTTTAAGAACGGCAATTTTTGCTTTTGGATACATATCAAATAATGCTTTGTTTCCAGAACCGCTTTCTCCAGAAGAAGAAACCATGTATTTAGAAAAGTATATGGAAGGAGATGAAGAAGCGAGAAATATATTAATTGAAAGAAATTTAAGACTAGTGGCACATATTTGTAAAAAATATAACATACCAAATGTAGATAATGATGACCTTATTTCAATAGGAACAATAGGTTTAATAAAAGGAATAAATACATTTAATACAAATAAAGGAGTAAGACTTGCAACATATGCATCAAGATGCATAGAAAAATCTATACTAACATAGTGGCAACAAAAGATAATATAAATAGCTTATTTAATAAATTAAGGAAAAATATAAAGTGCAATATTAAATTAGAATTACCGAAACCAATTATAGAAACCCCTAATACAAATAACATAGGAAAACAAATAGCATATTATAGAAAACAAAAAGGACTAACACAAACACAACTTGCTGAATTATTAAATGTAAGTAAATCTTGTATAAATGCTTATGAAAATAGAGAATTAAGATTAGTAAATATCGAATTTTTAAAAAGAGTATTTGAAACATTAGAAATAAAAAACAAAATAAATTTACCAAAATATGAAGAATTTATTTTAAATAATCAATCACAAAAATTGAAAAAAGTTTTAAAGGAAAACAACTTAAATTATAAACAATTTTCAAAAACAATAAATGTAGATTATAGCAATGTGAAAAAATGGTTAAAAGGACAAGCAGTAATGAGTAAAACCAGTTATAATAAAATTAGAAATATATATGAAATTTAAGTATATCGTTTTGATATACACTAAAAAAATTATAATAACGCTAAAAGCCACGCTTTTAGGCTCTTATGCGGAGTATGTATATACGCCTGTTCCTGCAAAATTATCCTGTGGGATAATTTTGACAGAATAATTAAGTTTATGGTATTATTATATAAACATATGAAAAAACATTATGATTTTAAAGAGTATAAAGAAAAAGGTGGATACGATGGAAAGATTAACAAAATTAGCAAATCAAATTTTAACATATTCTATAAAGGTAAAAGGAAATGAAAATTTATTAATTGAATTATTTGGAACAGATGGTATTCCACTAGCAAAGGAACTAATTAGTCAAGCACACAATTTAAAAATTAATGTTTTTTTTAATATAATAGAGTATGAAGTTTTAGAAGAATTTTTAAAGAATGCTACCAAAGAAGAAATAAAGAGGTATGCTTTATATGATTTGAATAGAATGAAAGAAATGGATGCTTACATAGGAATTAGTGCAAAAAGGAAAGAAAATGAGTTTGATAAGGTTCCTATGGAAAAAATGGAGTTATATAATACAGAATATATGCTACCAGTTCATTTTAAAGAAAGAGTGAAAAAGAAATGGTGTATATTAAGATATCCAAATGATTTTTTTGCAGAAATGAATAAAATGAGTTTAGAACAAGCAGAAGATTTTTACTTTAATGTTTGTAATTTGGATTATGGAAAAATGTCAAATTCAATGAATAAATTGGTTGAATTAATGAATAAAACAGATAAAGTTAGAATTATAGGAATAAATACTGATTTGATTTTTAGCATAAAGGGAATAAAAGCAGAAAAATATATAGGCAATTATAATTTACCAGATGGAGAAGTTGCAACAGCTCCAGTAAAGAACAGTTTAAACGGATATATAACATATAATACACAAACAAAATATAATGGAAAAACATTTAATAATATTAGATTTGAATTTAAAAACGGAAAAATTATAAATGCAACAGCTAATGATACTGAAGCCTTAAATGAAATATTAAATGCGGATGAAGGAGCAAGATACATTGGGGAATTTGCCATAGGATTAAATCCATATATCACAAGAGTAAATTCTGATGTGTTATTTGATGAAAAAGTATGTGGAAGCTTTCACTTAACACCAGGCAATGCTTTACAAGAAAGTGATAATGGAAATAGATCTTCTATTCATTGGGATATTGTAAATATACAAACACCAGAATATGGTGGAGGAGAAATTTGGTTTGATGATGTATTAATAATGAAGGACGGAAGATTTATATTAAAAGAATTGGAATGTCTAAACCCAGAAGAAATAAAGTAGAGTATAAATGAACTCTACTTTATTTCTTGAGCAGAATCATAATAAAATTCATCATATAATTTTGAATCTAATATCCAAGCATTGTCATTTAAAATTTTTCGAACTTCTGGTCTAGAAAGTTTTAATTTTTTAATATTGATTTTAGAAATTTCTAGTGGAAATGTTGAAATTAACCCTTTCTTTATAATTGGAAGATAATTAGGGGTTAAGCCAGTAACAAAACAGTTAAAAAAATCTGAAGTATTGCTTAAAGGCAAACTTATAATTATTTGTACTCTTTCTATTCCTAATTTGTGAGCACTTACATTTTTTAAATTAACATATGCTATATTATCTAAAAATTCAAGTGAACCTTCATAATAATAAGCACAGCTTGCAATATCAGTTTTTACACCATTATAAAATTGAGCTTGGAAAACATCAGAAGTATTATTATTTATCTTTATTATTGAAGATATTAACTTGTTTGCTGTAACATAATACAAATATAAAGTATCAGTATTAAAAGGATTTGAGAAGATAGTGTTTTCAGTATTTAATGACAATATATCTGACAAATTGATGCCAAGAACATTGCATAATTCTAGTGTTGTAATAAAATCTGGGATTATTGCACCTTTTTCATATTTAGAGATAGTTGCCTTACTTTTATAAATTTTATTGCCAACATCTTCTAAACTCAAATGTTTAATTTTCCTATAATTCCTTAAGATTTCTCCAATATTAGTTTGATTGGTATTGTACATAAAATCACCTATAAAATCAAAAGTTTCTTAAAAATATATTTTTTATTAAAAAAAGGCTATTTTGTAAAATTATACCCAAAAACATAAAAAAAGTCAACTCATACGAAACTTTTTCCGGAAAACAACAACGCCAAAAGAGTGTAATGACTGGAAAAATTTTGCAAAAGTATTGCCATTATGCTATAATTTCCAAAGAAATTAATGAATAAGGAGAATAAAAGATGGATAATAATTGTGAAGATTTAAACTTAAGTAAAAAAAAGTTGCAGTATATTGATGTGGATAAACGAGAAGATTTCCCGCCAGCACCACAGGGAACGAGATATATTCATTTTTATGGAGGAACAAAAAATTATAGAGCATACATAGCACCAGAAGATATTTCGAGAGCAGATTTTATGGAACAGTATCCAGAATATGTGCCAGAACAAAATATACCTATTTATGAAAATAATGGAATAGTGGTTAGAGCAGACCCTAAATATCCGTGCCCAGGATTTTATATTTTTGGACTAAACAAGACTTATAGAGCGTTTGACATTTTAGATGATATAACTTTTCTTAGATTTTCTTTTATTCTTAAGAAAATAAAAGAAGGTATGAGAAAGGAATTAGGGTTAAATTATGCACACCTTCTTTCAAATGAGAAATCAGACCCTTTTGTAAATGTGCATTTTTGGTTAGTACCAGTGGATGGAACAGAATCACCAGATTTATTAGATTTTGATGTGAAAGAATATTTAAAGAGTTTTGAACCAAGCGAACAAATAGAAAAAATACTTTCATATAATAACAAATTAAAAGAATATATAAGAAAAATAAACTTAGTAGAGAAGGATAATGAATTAACTAAAAAATTAGAAGAAAATAACAAATAACATTATTAGAGTACCAAAGTTAAGCATTAAAATAAGGCAAAGCTGAGGAGGATAAAGATGCATTTGAATGTTTTTGTAAGTCAAAGTTGCTTTTTACATTGTAAAGGATGTTACAGTTTTTCTAGAGAAGAAGAAAAAGGTAAAATAGTGTCTACAGATAATTTAGTAAAATTTTTGGAATTTGCTCATAGTGTCGGAGTAGATAAAATTACTCTTTGCGGTGGGGATCCACTAACTCGTTCAGATATTATAGATTTACTTGAAAAAATAAAAAAAATAGGCTTCAATATATCATTAGATACAGTTGGAACTTCAATTCTTAATGATGTGGTTTGCGGAGATAGAGTAATTGCAAAGAAAACAGATGCAAAAAAAATTGCTAATCTTGTTGATACAATTGGCATACCAATTGATGGCTCTACTAATGAAATTTTTAGGCGTTTTAGACAAACAAATACTGATATAATAAATCAACAAATGAAAATATGTCAAGAACTTCATAGATTTGGTGGAAATATTTGTATTAATACGGTCGCTCACAAAGGGAACCTAGAAGATGCTTATTCATTAGCAATGTTAATAAAAAATATGGGATTCATAAATAAATGGCAAATTTTTCAATATATGCCAATGGGCAAATTTGGACTAAAAAATAGAGAATGTTTTGAAATTAGTGAAAAGGAATTTAAACAATTTCAAACTGAAGTTTTAAAAATATTTGATAAAGAAAGTGAGAAGGTACAATTTAAAGACTGGAACAAGAGGAAAAATATTTATATGCTAATTGATAATTCTGGCAATGCTTGGATACCTTCAATGGAAAAAAATGATTTATCTAATAATTCATATAACTTAAATGCAAATACAATAATAGGAAATATTACTCATCCTGAAGATTGGACTAAAATTTGCGAATATTTAGATGAAACTCATATTGGTAAATTAGAAAACATAACAGAGAAGGATACTAATATAATAACTTTAAGAAGGGGATTAATAAATTTAGTTTCTAATAATAACGAATTACAAACAATATAAAAATATGATATAAATGGAGGTTAATATATGATGAAGAAAATTGTTGCAATAGGTGGAGGCGAAAATGGAAGAATATTAGATGATGGCAAGGAATTTCCTTACGAAACAGAAATAATGGACAGAGAAATAATAAGGCTAACAGGCAAGGAAAAACCTAATTTCCTATTTATGGTTCACGCACAGGATTCGTTAGAAAGTCAAGAAGAGTATTTTCAAACAATGAAAAGAATTTATGGCAAAAAATTTGGTTGTCAGTGTTTGGATTTGAAGAGCAATGAGCTAGATAATATGGAGAAAGTAAAAGAAAAAATAGATTGGGCTGATATTATTTATGAAGGTGGAGGGGACACTGAAATAATGCTTGAACTATGGAGAAATAGTGGGTTCGATGAATTATTATACAATGCTTGGAATGCAGGCAAAGTAATAAGTGGAATTTCTGCTGGTGCTGTTTGTTGGTTTAAATCTTGCGATTCAGAAAGGGATAATGGCAAGCCTACTAATGTAGAATGCTTAAATTGGTTTAATGCACATCTTACACCACATTGTGAAGAGCATGGAAGATATGAAACAACAAAAGAAAACTTAAAGAAAAATAAATTAGTAGGAATTATTCTTTCTGATTGCGCAGCATTAGAAATAATTGACAATCAATACAGAATGCTTGTAAGTGAGCCTTTATGCCATAATATAAAACAAGCGTATGGAAAAAAAGTGTATTGGATTAATGATGCTGAATATAAGGAAGAGATAATATTACCATCAAAAGAATTCAAAAATATAGATATTTTATTAAGTAAAAGAAAAGAACGCAATCACGAAGATGAAAGATAATATGTGATAAATAAGTTAATAAAAGAAAGAGAGTATATTTATGAATAATAAAAAAAACATAACGATTGGAATAGATTTAGATGATACAATATCAAGTTCAAATGAAATGTTTATAAAATATGCAAAACTATATAACAAGGAGAAAAAAATTAATTTTAAAATTGATGAAACACAATGGGATTTAGACAAGTCTTTTGGTTGGAATGACAATAATTATAAAGAATTTTGCAAGCAATATTTAAGGACATTACTTAATGAAGCTGAAATAAAATATAATGCAGCGGAAAAGATAAACAAATTAAAAAAAGAAGGATATAAAATAATAATTATCACATCTCGCAATGAAAAAGAATTGAATGATATGTATTCTTTTACAGAAAAATGGCTAAAAAATCATAATATAAATTATGATAAATTAATTATTAATAGTTTGCAGAAAGAAGAAGAATGCTTAAAAAATAAAGTAAATATATTTATAGATGATAATATGAAAAATTGTATGAATGTATATAAGAAATTACAAATACCTGTATTTTTGTTTGATGGCTTATATAATACAAATGATAAATATTCAAATATTGAAAGAGTTTATTCTTGGGATGAAATATATTTAAAAATAAAAAATATTGTAGAGGAGAACTAATATGCTATATGAAATGAATAAAAAATCAGATGAAAAAGATATAGCTAAATATGGAAAAGCTCAAGGAACAGTATTATTAAAAAAATTATTACCAGATATTAGTAGAACCAAAAATTTATTTATCATAGATAGCTATGAAGAATTTAAAAAGATAGAAGATAAATTGCTTGAAGATACATTTGTAAATGCAGTTAAATATGCGTATAAAGTTTTTCAAGACATAAAAAGTTAATAGGTTTGACAGGTAATAAAAAAATTACCTGTTTTTTCATAAAAAGATGTAACTTATATTAAAAATTTTAAAAATTAAGTTAATTGTCCAAACTGTTATCGAATAGCTTTTGAATAGAGGGATGCTTTATGAACTTAATTTTAAATTTCCCAAAAGATGAAACAGCATTGCAAGAAGGAGTAGCAATATTCAAAGCAATACTTATAAGTAGGAGCATTGATAATTTAAATTTAGAAAGTGAGGATAAACAAAAGATAAAGGAAAAATTAATAAAAGAATTAGAAAGAGCTTGAATGGAATTAAAAATGGGTCGGTACTTAGACCGACCCAAAAAGGAGAAAAAGGTTTATGAAAATAGTTGCAATTTATAGTAGAAAATCAAAACAAACAGATAAAGGAGAATCAATTGAAACACAAGTAAATTTATGCAAGGATTATATAAAAAGAATATTCCCAAGCGAAGAAATAAAAATAGTTTTATATAATGAAGGAGAAGGTTTTTCAGGAGGAGATTCCGAAAGAAAGAAATTTAATGAACTAATTAGAGATGCAAAAAATAAAAAATATAATGTGTTAATATGTTATAGATTAGATAGAGTTGCAAGAAGTGTTGCTGATTTTTCTGATTTAATAGAAGAATTAAACGATAACAATATTAGTTTTATATCTGTTAAAGAACAATTTGATACTTCTACACCAATGGGAAGAGCAATGATGTATATTGCTTCTGTTTTTGCACAACTTGAAAGAGAAATTGGTGCAGAAAGAATAAAAGATAATATGAGGGAGCTTGCAAAAACAGGTAGATGGCTTGGTGGAACTACACCAACAGGATACGAATCAGTTGGCTTTGAACTTTTAAATATTAGAGAAACAAATGAAAATAACGAGATTGAAAGAAAAACAAAAAAAGCTTTCAAGCTTAAAGAAATTGACGAAGAAATGATAATTATTAAAATTATATTTCAAAAATTTTTAGAATTAAAATCTCTAACAGCATTAGAGACTTTTGCAATTAATAATAATATAAAAACTAAAAATAAAAAAGATTTTACAAGGTTTAGTTTAAAAACAATACTTACAAACCCTGTATATGCAATAAGCGATTTAGATATGTATGAGTATTTTTTAGAAAATGAGATTGAAGTATTTTCAAGAAAAGAAGAGTTTGATGGAATACATGGAATAATGGCATATAATAAAACATTGCAAATTAAACATAAAGCAAATAAAAGAAATAATATGAATGAGTGGATTATAGCTGTTCGGAAAGCATAAAGGGTTTATTACTGGAAAAGATTGGATTAATGTTCAAAAATTATTAAATATTAATAAAGTAAAAAGTTATAGAAAACCTCAAAAAAACACAGCATTACTTACAGGAATTATAAGATGTAGAGAATGTGGTTCAATTATGAGACCTAGATTACTTACAAATAGATTTGATGAAGAAGGAAAACAAAAATATATATACGCATGTACTTTAAAAGAAAAGAGTAGAGGCAAAAAATGCAGAGGTAAAAATATAGATGGCAATAAATTAGACAAACTATTGCTAGAAGAAATAAAAAAATTAACTGCTCCAAACGAAAAAATATGTGATGAACTAAGGAAAATATCAAGTACAAAAATTGATATAGTAAATAAAGATGATGAATACATAGGTTTAAAAGCTCAATATGATAAAAATCAAAAAAGCTTAGATAATTTAATCCAAAGAATAAAATATGTTGATATAGAAATAATAGACGAAATAAATAAAGAAATTAAGAGGATTAAAAAAGAAAATGAAAGACTTGATAAGAGATTAAGTGAATATAAAAGTCAAGAAAAATTAAATAAATTAGAAATAGATGTATCTAAAATAGTTCTTGAAATAATAGAAAAATATTTTGTAGCCTTTGACACATTGGATATTGTTGAAAAGAAAAATTTACTTAGACTAATAGTAGATAATGTAGTGGGAAATGGTGACATGGTAGAAATAAACCTATTATCACAAAGTCCAAATAATTTTTTTAATAATACTTTGTTGCCAATAGGTGAGTATAGAAAATGAAATATTAATGCATTTAAGAAGTATAAAAAAATTAGGAGCAGAAGTATATTTAAATGAACCGATAGGAAAGGATAAAGATGATAATGAAATTGCATTAATAGATATATTAGAAAATGATGAAAAAAACATAGAAGATGAAATCGATTTAAAAATTAAAACTAAAAAATTATATACTAGAATGAAAGATATATTAAAAGGCAGGGAACAAACAATTATAGAACTTAGATTCGGACTTCGGAGGTGAGAAACCAAAAACTCAAAATCAAATAGCCAAAATGCTTCGGGATATCTAGAAGCTATGTATAGCGAAATGGTTAATACACATAAAAAATAAAATGAACCATTTAAAGAAATAATAATAATAAATTTTTTTCTTTCATTGTTGGACAAGTTATATAAAATAAAAAATACATCTAATTGTAGATGCGTTTTTTTATGGAAAAAAGTAAAGCACAATATAGAAAAAAATTGAATTTTTACATTAGAGCCACTTTGAAAAACAAATTTACATATGTAAAAATATAGTAAAATTATTGAAGATAAAGTGAAATTCATAAATTGTTAAGATTGTTTTTAAGTAAATAATGCGAATAATAAAAAACAAACAAATGGGCTGAAAGACAATAAACCACTGCATTTTATAAAGATAGTAGATTAAAAATATATTTATGAAATTGTATAAAGAAACTCTTTTAATTAAAAAGAATATTAAATAGTTATGAGAGATAATAGTACTATTAGTAATAAAATAAAAACAATAATCTTATTAAAAAATATATGTAATTTTTATAATTGTGATTAGCATAAATAATATGTGGGAAAATTTGACAAAAACATAAAAAAGTGATAAAATCATCATGCCAAAACATAGTAATTTAACTAATTTAATAATGGTTAAAGGAGGTAACCTCATGAAAAGTCGTGAAACAAAAATTCCACAGTTTTATGATGTGCTTGATGATGAAATCTTTAAGGTGCGGAATATTTACAAAAAGGTATTAGACGAAGCAAAGAGAAATGGTTTTTTGGAAATCGAAACTAGTGCTATAGAACTTAAGGATAGATATATTAATGCTACCGAAGTTCACTTTAGCAAAATCTTTGAGGTAAAAAGACCCAAACAGGGTAGCCAGTTCGCTTTGCAGGCTGATTTGGCAATGAGCATGAGTCGCTTTATTGCTGATTTGCCAACGGATGTGCCTACTGTAAAACTTGTACAACTTGGAAAAATGTATAGGGATAGAATTCCTAATTTACCAGGATACCGTAGAGAGTTCAAACAAATTCTTTTAGGAGTATGGGGAGAGGCTTCATTGTTTGCTGATGCTGAATTGATTTATTTGGCCTGGTCTGGAATGAAAGCAGTCTCAAAAACAAAGATTTTGTATATTGAAATCTCAAATCAAAATATTTTAAATGCTATTAATGAAGGGTTAGCTGAGAAAGTGAGATTTGAAGGAGTTTCAATAATAGAATCCGAAGACCTTGATGAAAAAGACAAAGAATTAATCTGTAATGCTTTTGAGAAGGAAGTTTTAACCTTTTCCGAAGTTGAAGTTATTTCAAACCAAATTTCTAACGATAGAATTAAGAGTGAATTGAAAAAAATGATTTTACTTTACAAATTCATTAAGGAACAGTATATGATTGACGACCAAGTTTATTTTTCCTTTAAAAATTTGGAGGGTACAGGTCATTATTCAGGTTTGCACTATCGTATTTACCTTGAAATTGAAGGTAAAAAGTACTTAATTGGTGATGGAGGAAGAATAGATACTCTATGTAGCAAATTTAATTCTAATAAAAATATTCCTGCAGTATGTATGGGAATTGGTATCCAAGTATTAGCTCAAGCTATATTGGATGTTCCTAAAGAACAGATTGCTATTCTAATAGATGAAAAAAATATTAGAATTAAATGGGACCTGATTCAAGAAATTAAAAAAAGTTTTTCAGAGTTTGTTGTATCTATAATTCCTAAAAGACCTGAAAAAATGAAAAAATTCTTCAAGAGTGAATTCTATGAAAATTATACATTTATTTTAATAGATGAGAACAGTATAGAAGTTCGATCTAATAACAGAGAGCTTAAGGAAAAAATCCTTCAACAGTTGGAAAACTTTGTTTCTATTACAGCATGAGGGGCTATAATGCTTCTGTAGGCAAAAGCAGATGCTTTTGCCTACAAATTATTTATAGGAGGTAATTTTTTATGGTAAAACCAAAAACAACGTGGAAAAATCCAGATAATTATATTAAATTAATAAAAGATCCTTGGTATAAAACAATAGTGGAAATACAAAACATAATTAATCTTTATACTCCACAGTTTTACCAAAACAGAAATATCAAAACACTTCACTTGCCAGTAACAACAAGTGCTATTAGTAGTCCCATGGGCTTAGGGAGTGATTCAAAGCCTGTTCAAATAGATTTGTTTCGGAATAAAAACTTATTTGGTAGACTCTATGCAATTTATGCTTGAGTATGGGTGTAGATTATTTGATAAGGGAGCATATTATATTATGCCTTCTTTTAGGGGAGAAAATGCTGATGAAAGACATTTGTGTCAATTTTATCATAGTGAAGCAGAGATTCCTGGTACATTAGATGATGTTATGGAGTTAGTTGAAGAGTATATTAAGTATATTTGTGAGAAAATACTAGAAAATCATAGAGAAGGAATTAAAAAAATTGTTGGAACGACTGAACATATAGAAAAAATGATAAATGTTTGTGGTAATATTCCAAAATTGGATTTTGATGAAGTTGCCATAATGCTAAACAATGATGAGAAATTTATAGAAAATAATGGAATATACAGAAATATAACCAAAGATGGAGAAAAGAAAATTATAGAGCTGATGGGGGGAGTAGTTTGGGTTAAGAATTATGATTATATATCGGTACCATTTTATCAGAAATATGATAAAAGCAAAACAAAAGCTTTAAATGCTGATTTACTATTTGGGATAGGTGAAACAGTTGGTGCGGGAGAAAGACATTTCAAGATTGAAGAACTAGAGGAATCTTTAAAATTGCATAATGTAGATAAAAAAGATTATGAATGGTATTGTAATATGAAAAAAACTTATCCAATGCAGACTTCAGGATTTGGTATGGGAATAGAAAGATTTATATTATGGTTGTTAAAGCATGACGATATTCGAGATTGTCAAATTTTATCAAGATTTAATGGTAAAAATATGATACCATAATTTTAGGAGGTTAAAATGAAAGAAGTAATAGAATATTTTAAGAATAAAGCGAAAGATTATGATTTGGTTGAAGGACAGACATATTGGATTTTATCTGATAAATTATTATGGGAAAATTTTAAAGAAACAGTATTAAATAAGTTACCAAGCAATTTTAGATTTTTAGATGCTGGAGGAGGAACGGGCAGATGGACTATTAAAATTTTAGAAGAATATCCAGATGCAACAGGTATAATTGTAGATATATCTAAAGAGATGTTGAATGAAGCTAGGAGAAAAATAGAACACAAACAATTAGATAAAAGAATAAAAATTATTGAGAATAATTTAGAAAACTTAGACAATATTAAAGCAGAGCAATTTGATTTAAGCTTTAATTTTCATAACGTGTTAGGTTTTGTAGAAAATCCTAAGAAGGTTATTCATGAATTAAAGAGAGTTACGAAAAAAGATGGATATATTGTATCATTAGTACCAAACTTATATCATAATATATTTTTTAACATTTTTGTTAATGATATGGGGCTCGCAAGTGAAGCAATAAAAACAAATAAAGGTAGATTTACACAAAATATGCCAAGTATGAATATGTTTACTCCCAATAGCATAAGAAATATGTATAGTGAAGAAGGAATTTCAACAGAATTGATTTCAGGATTTCCTATAACAATTTATCCAGGAATGCAAGAAACTCAGATTGATGGAAATAGTGAACATGTTCAGGATATATTAGCTAATGAAAATGTATTTAATAATATATATGAAATAGAAAGAAAATTGTTTAAAAATTCAGATATTGCGGCAAGAGGAAATCAAATATATATTATTGGGAGAAAGTTGTAAAAAAATATACTTACGAGGAGGCCATTTATGAATTTAATAAGATATCTTAAAAAGTTAGAAGTTGGGGATACTATAGGAGTAATTAGTCCTTCAGCACCTTTGGCAGGTTTAGTAGAACATAGATATAGAAATGGTATAAAAAAGCTAGAAGAGTTAGGATTTAATGTAATTGTTGGAAAACATGCATTAGAAGTAACGTCTTATACTGCAGGTTCAGCACAAGAACGAGCAGAAGATATAATGGATTTTTTTAAAAATAAAAATGTAAAAGCAATTATTTCTTTTATAGGAGGGTATCATTCAAATCAAATATTAAAATATTTAGATTTTGATGTAATAAGGAACAACCCTAAAATTGTAATGGGATATTCTGATATGACAGTATTGCTATTAGCAATTTATAAAAAGTGTGGTTTTTATACGTTTTATGGACCATCAGTATTAAATCAATTTGCTGATATATTTTTACCAGAATATACTTTGAAATATTTTAAGAAGGCTGTAATGTCAAATGAACCTATTGGAAAGATATATCCATCAGATTCTTGGACATGTGAATTTTTAGATTGGTTTGAAAAAAAAGATTTAGAAAGAGAAAGACATTTTATTGATAATCCTGGATGGGAATGGCTAAAAGAAGGAAAAGCAGAACGGTAAAATTATAGGAGGATGTCTAGAAACTATATTACACTTAAGAGGAACACAATATTGGCCTGATTTTAAAAATAATATATTATTTTGGGAAACTTGTGAAAGCAATAAAGGACCTGAATATGGTCAAGAATTAGAATTTATTGATTCATATTTGACTGATTTGGAATTAAGCAATTTATTTAATGAAATATCAGGAATGATAGTAGGGATTCCTTATGGGTATAAGAATGAGGAGATAAAAAAATTCAAAGAAATTATACTAGAGAAAACTAGTGATTATAATTTCCCAATATTATTTAATGTTAATATTGGACATTGTGATCCAATTATTACTGTTCCAATAGGTACAAATGTTAGAATAGATTCATCTAATAATATTTTTTGTTTTTTAGAATCTGCTGTAAAATAAGAATTTGATAAAAAAGGTAAGGGACTATGATTATTATATCATAGTCCCTTGGCCTTTTTACTTGACAAGTTTAAGTAACTGGTCAAGTGATACATATGATTTTTTACCGCTTGCACGGTCTTCGTGCTCATAGAAACCAGTTTGAGTTTTTTTCCCGATAATGACCATATTGGGTATTCCCAAAAGTTTGCAATCCTTTATCTGTGAACCGAGAGATAAGTTTCTATCATCAATAAGAACTTCAATATTTGCTTTTTGCAAAGTATAATAAAGTTCGAAGGCATCATCCTTTTTATCAGGATGATAGATAATAGAAACAGAATAGGGTGCAATGTTTTTCGGCCAAATTAATCCGGCTTCATCACAATTCTGTTCACATACAGCAGCAAGAGTTCGGCTAATTCCGATACCATAGCATCCCATAAAATAGGGAACAGAATTATTTTTCTCGTCTGCAAAAGTTCCGTTCATGCTAGTGGAATATCTTTGACCAAGCTGAAAAATGTGACCAAGTTCAATGCAGTTCTTTGTAGAAAGCTTTGAAAGATCAATAATTCCATAGTTGGAATAAAGATATTCACTTGCGTTGGCCATTTCTAAAATTTCTGTGTTCAGCCCTAAAACACCTGTTTCGTCAATAAGCATAGTGTCTTCACCTGCTTCAGAAATGAACATAAACTCTTCGGAAAGTTTGCCACCCATATCACCATTTACAGCTGCAACAGGAATGACTTTCAATCCGATTTCTGAAAAGATCTTAAAATATGCTTCTTTCATACGTGCATATTCTTCTTTAAGACATTTTTCAGAAGAATGGAAACTATAAGCATCCATCATAGAGAATTCTTTGCTACGAAGAAGACCGCCACGTGCCCTTAATTCATTTCTAAATTTAGGACCGATTTGATAAAGAGTAACAGGAAGATCTTTATAGGATTTCAAGCTATCTCGTACAAATGCAAATACAGCTTCTTCAGCAGTAGGTGCTAGACAGAACATGCCATTAGACATATCACAGACAAACATCTGACCAGAATCTGCATATTTGTCCCAGCGTCCAGATTCTTCCCAAATGTATTTGGGCTGAAGTGAGGGTAATGCAATTTCTACACAGTCATATGCTTCCAAGGTATTTCTAATGATTCCTTTGATTTTTTCTTGAGCTTTAACTAAAAAGTTGTGCTGACCATAGATGCCTGCTCCATACCGGCGAAGCAGTCCTGCTTGAATGAGTATCTTAAGTGACAAGCATTCATCAGAACTTAACCGATTTTTGGAAGTGGTAAGTGCAAGTTTAGACATTTTCATAGTATCAAAACCTCCTTAAGTTTTAAATATTTGCACCTTTACAGTATAACAAATTTTTTAAAAAAAGTCAATATTATGTAAAATACAAAATATTAGTTATATTTTTAATATTATTACCCGACATTATTTAACATTGGGTACAAGGGATTTTTTATATTATATTTAAAAATTCTAAAAATTAGGTTAAAAAATTTTCTAAAAAACGTTATATATAATGGGAAACAAAATTATATATACAAAAGACTTAATTTAATAGTAATAAAAAAATTACTTTTAAATAAAGTTGTTTTAGGGGGATTTTTTATGTTTGAAAATACCTTTTTGAACAAATATGGAATTGATGTGAAATTTGAATTTGGAACAGATACAAAAGAAGATAATCAAGATATTAGTACAATTATTGCAAATGCTTTTGCTAAGTTTGTAGAAAAACAAATATCATAACTTATTTTGTGTTTAAATAGACATTTAATAGCTTGAAATATATAATAATAAATTTGTTATTGATTTTATAATGAAGAGAATTTCAAAAAAATTTCTGGAATAACAAGAAAAGTCTCATTAGAAAGTGCGATTGTGAAGCAACTTTTCTTATATTCTAAATGGATTTAAGGAGGCTTAAAGATGTTTTTTAAGATTAGTAATCCAACAGATTATAAAGTTGCAATGTACATAAGATTATCAAAGGAGGATGAAGATAAAAAAGAAGAGAGCCAAAGTGTTACAAATCAAAGAAGTCTAATAACCAATTTTATAAAAGAAAATAATCTAAATTTAGTTGATACTTATGTTGATGATGGAGTTAGTGGAACGACTTTTGATAGACCAGAGTTCAATAAAATGATTGAAGATATTAATAATAAAAAAATTAATATGGTTATAACAAAAGATTTATCTAGATTAGGAAGAGATTATATTCAAACAGGATATTATCTAGAAAAGTTTTTCCCAGAAAATAGAATAAGATATATTTCATTACTTGATGGAATTGATACAGGAGTTGAAAGCAGTACTAATGATATAACTCCATTTAAAGCCATAATGAACGATATGTATGCAAAAGATATTTCAAAGAAAATTACAAGTGTTAAAAGAGATAAACAAAAAAAAGGTTTGTTTATTGGAGGAAAACCAGCATATGGATATAAAAAGCATCCAACAGAAAAAAATAAGATAGTAATTGATGAAGAGGTTGCACAAAATGTTAGAAGAGCTTTTAAATTAGCTTTAGAAGGAAATTCTGGGAGAAGAATAGCACGATTATTTACAGATGAGAATATTCCTACACCAGGAGAATATGCAAATGCTATTTATCGTATTACACCATCAACACATTATTGGAAAAGTGAATTTATACATACAATGTTAAGAAATGAAGTATATATTGGAAATATGGTTCAAGGAAGAAAAAGAAAAGTTAATTATAAATCCAAAAAAGAAATTAATATGCCAAAAGAACAATGGATTGTAGTAAAAAATACACACGAACCAATAATTAATAAAAAGGATTTTTATGATGTACAAATGTTACTAGATAAAAGAACTCCTACTAGGTCAAGAACGCATGAATATTTGCTCAAAGGTTTAGTTTATTGCCATGAATGTGGTTATTTGATGGGAGTGGGAAATAGACATTTAGCAACAGTCGGAGATACTCTATATTTTAGATGTAAAACTCATTTAAGAAATACAAAATATAGTAAATGCAGTTGCCATTCTATGAGAGAAGATTTAGTAAGTAAAATTGTAATCGATATTATCAAGGAAATATGTAAAAAATATTTAGATAAGGAGAAGATGAAAAAAGCATACAAAATCGAAAAGGAAAAAAAAGATAATACAAAGAATAATCAAATTAGGCTTGAGGAGTTAACAAAAAAGCTTGAGACAATTAATAGTAATTTAGATAAAGTCTACAATGATAGACTGAATGGAATACTTGATGAAAGCGATTTCGAAAGAATTTATAGTTTGAAAAAAAATGAAAGAGATACACTGCGAAAAGAAATAGACTTATTAGAAAATATTATTAACAATTATCAAATAAATTTAGTAAATGAAGATGAAGAATTAGAAAAATTACTAAAACAATTTTTGAATATGGAAAAACCAGATAAATTACTGATATTTAATATAATAGATAGAATTGAAATTACAAAGAATTCTCAAATTATAATAAAATTTAAGTTTAAAAGCTTAAATAATTAATTGAAGATTTATGTGTAATAAGCAATTCGCAAAGTATCGAGAATAGAAAAGAAGGCAATAGGAAAACTAAATAATCAATTAGCAAAAGAATTATAATATTTTTTTTTGTGTAAATTATAGAAAACTATTTAATAAATTTTTTTGTTATGATAATATATAAGCAATAAATGTACAAAAGAATGGAGTGAGTTTAAATGGCAAATATAAAATTAGATTTAAGCTATTCAGGAGTTTCAGATAAAGAAATATCAAGATATGGTACAAAAATAACAAAAATATGTGACAATTTAATGAAAAAAGCAGATGATGAGAATGAATTTGTAGGTTGGTTAAACTTACCAACAAATTATAATAAAAAGGAATTTGACAGAATAAAAAAAGCTGCAAAAAGAATTAGAAAAAACTCAGAAGTGTTTGTTGTAATTGGAATAGGTGGATCATATTTAGGTGCAAGAGCTGTAATAGAAGGATTAACAAGCAATTTTGCGAATATTATGCCAGACAATATAAGAAAATCACCTCAAATATTTTTTGTAGGGAATAGCATAAGTCCAAATTATATAAATGAATTAATAGATTGCATAGGAGACAAAGACGTATCAATAAATGTTATATCAAAATCAGGAACAACAACAGAACCAGCAATTGCATTTAGAATTTTTAGAGAATACTTAGAAGGCAAATATGGAGCAGATGAAGCAAGAGATAGAATTTATATAACAACAGATAAAAAAAGAGGAGCATTAAAAGAACTTGCAGATGAGGAAGAATATGAAACATTTGTAATACCAGATAATGTAGGTGGAAGATTTTCTGTATTAACAGCAGTTGGACTGCTTCCAATAGCTGTGGCAGGAATAAGCATAGATAAACTAATGGCAGGAGCAAAAACAGCACAAGATGATTACTTGGAAGAAAATATAAAATATAATCAATGTTTTAAATACGCAGTAGTAAGAAACATATTATACAAAAAAGATAAAAACATAGAAATACTTGCAAATTATGAGCCAAAGCTTCATTACTTCACAGAATGGTGGAAACAGTTATATGGAGAAAGCGAAGGAAAAGAACATAAGGGGATTTTTCCAGCAGGAGTAGATTTAACGACTGATCTACATTCTATGGGTCAATATATACAAGATGGAAGAAGAAATTTGTTTGAAACAGTTATAAATGTAGAAGAATCAAAAACAGATATAAAGATAAAAAAAGATGAAGACAATTTAGATGGACTAAACTTTTTAGCAGGAAAAACAATGGATTATGTGAATAAACAGGCAATGCAAGGAACTATTGAAGCCCATGCATCAGGGGGAGTTCCAAACATTATAATAAATATTAAAAAGTTAAATGAAGAAACAATTGGAGAATTAATATATTTCTTTGAACTAGCATGTGCAATATCAGGAAACATACTAGGGGTAAATCCATTTGACCAACCAGGAGTAGAAGCATATAAAAAGAATATGTTTAGGCTACTTGGAAAACCGGGATATGAAAAATAAGCAAAAACAATTGACAACAGCCTTACAACAAGAGTATAATAAAAAAGTAAGATAAATATAAACGTAGAAGAGACAAAGTAAAATAAAGGTTGCTTAAAGAGAGGGTTAGTGATTGCGCTGAAAGCTAATCTAAGTAAACATATTTGAAAAACTACCTCGGAGTTTCTAATTAAAAGTTAGACGCGTAAGACGCGATAAAGTCTTTAATTAAGTAAAATAAAGGGTGGAACCGTGTTTTATAAAAATACCCCTAATAGATTTAAAAGTCTATTAGGGGATTTTTTGTTGAAATATTAATATAAAAAAGAAAGGAAGATAATATGTTAGTATCAATAGGAAGCAGAAGTATACCTAAAATTACAGCAATAACAAGAGCTTTTTCTAGATACCCAGAATTATGGATTAATAGTTCTGACAAAATTGAATATATAATTATGCCACAAGAAGTAAGAAAAGATGAAAAAAGTGGACAAGAACAAGATAAATTTTCAGGAGTTTCGTGTAACCCAATGTCTCTTTCAGAAACTATAAAAGGAGCAAAAAATAGAGCAAAAAATGCTTATGAACACGCAAAAGAAAGAACACGGCACATGTAGTTTTGGAGTAGGAATAGAAGCAGGAATGTTTAGTGTACCAGAAGTAGAAACTAAATATATGGATTCAAGCATTTGCGCAATATATGATGGAGAGAGATACTATATAGGATTTAGCCCATCATTTGAATATCCTCAAACAGTAGTAGATAGAACTTTGCAGGGAGAAGAAATAGGATATATGGAAGATGTGTTCGGAAATACTGCAAAGGGAAGAAAAGGAGCAATAGGAGTTCTAACAAATGGAAGAGTATATAGAGATGAGCTAGAAGAATATGCAGTAATAATGGCACTAACCAAAATTGTTTCAAAAGAAATATATGCAAAGTAAGATATTAGGAATTTTAAAATATAAAATTAAAAAAGGAGAGAAAGATTATGTTAAAAATTAAATTAAAAGACAATTCAGAGTTAGAAGTAGAAGAAGGATTAAGTGTAATAGAAATAGCAAAAAAAATAAGCGAAGGATTAGCAAGAGTAGCAACATGTGCAGAAATAGATGGAGAAGTTGTAGACTTAAGAACAATAGTAGAAAAGGACTGTTCACTAAACATATTAACATTTGAAAGCAGCTTAAATGGTAAAAAAGCATATTGGCATACAACATCACACATAATGGCACA
>ULXZ01015012.1_pt1 | contig 64241 bp, 58 predicted proteins | sample 1961701 | NCBI WGS metagenome assembly ULXZ01 (sample SAMEA4835850, study PRJEB28245) | human gut metagenome | biome: gut microbiome; material: fecal sample | place: Denmark | collected 2008 | reverse complement strand
GAATTAAAAGATTTGAATAGAATAGTAACAATGTATTTAGATTATGCAGAATTACAAGCAGAAAATCATAATGCTATGACTATGAAAGATTGGGTAGAAAAATTGAATGCATTTTTGCAATTTAATGGTAAAGAGATATTACGCAATGCTGGGAAAATATCTGCAAAAGTAGCACAAGAATTAGCTTATAAAGAGTATGATAAATTTAGAGTTAAACAAGATAAATTATATAAATCAGATTTTGATAATTTTTTAAATGAAGTAAGAATAATAGAGAATGGAAGTGATAAATAATGGATATGTACCAAAAAAGAGAAATGAGAAAAAACAAAAAAATGAACGAAGACACAAAAAGTTTACTATTGACGAGTATCAACTGATAAGTGGGAAGTTATGAAAAACTTTTACTAAATTGCACAATTAACTTATTAACCATATTCCTATATAATATAGATAAGAAACAGAGGAAGTGTGGTTATAATGAAAAAAATAAAACTACCTATTAAGAATATAGAAACTAACATAATTTTAAATGCCTTAATACAATTTAAAAATGATAAATTAAAACAGGATATATATACAGAACCTATTGATGAACTAATTTTAAAATTAAATAAAATTTATTAACCATATTTGAACTGATTAAAAATGGTCAGTTCTTTTTTTATGCCAGAAATGGAATACATAGCCATCTTGTTAAATTAAGGTGCCTAAATTAAAAGAAAGGGGGAGTTGGTAAAACAACAACAACCTTTAATCTTGGTGTAGCATTGGCTAAACAAGGAAAAAGAGTGTTAGTTGTAGATGTTGATTCTCAGAGTAATTTAACTATTTTAAGGCTGAGTAAGTATGCTAATTGCAATTTTAAAATTAAGTATAGGAATACTAATTCTATATACTAAAATAAAAAAGGTTATTTCTAAAATAAAGAAATAGCCTTGATACATATAATAATAAACCATTTTACACTTACAAGAAAAATATGTAAAATACTGGAAAAAACTTGGGGAAAAATAATTTTAATGGTATGCTTAAATCGGAGGTGCGACTAATGAAAACCATGTTTAAACTATTAATTTTACCGTTTACAATTATGAAATATATGTTTGCACTAATAAAAGGAATATTATTCGGTATATTATTATTTCCACTTGCTGCCTTAGGAATTGACCCATTTCATCACTAATTTTTAACTATGTCATTGAAATAATAATCTTGTAGAGAAAAGATTTATTCATTCTATTTTGAATAATCTTTTTTTGTGTTAGATAAATAAAAATGGTGAAATTGAAAAAAATATTATAAAAAAATTTTGAAAGAGTTGCTTGTTGCTTTTTAATGATATAATATAATTAACAAAAAAATCATAAGAGAAAGGAGAAGGTAATATGGATAAGACATATATGTGTATTGATTTAAAAAGTTTTTATGCTTCAGTAGAATGTAGAGAAAGAAATCTTGATCCATTAAATACTAATCTTGTTGTGGCAGACGAATCAAGAACTGATAAAACTATATGTCTTGCCGTTTCTCCATCTCTTAAATCTTATGGCTTATCTGGAAGATGTAGATTATTTGAAGCAAAACAAAAGGTTAAAGAAGTAAATTATAAAAGAAGAAAAGAAAATAATTATAAACCTTTTACAGGAAAATCTTATATCGATTCTGAATTAAAAAATAATTCTAATTTAGAACTTGATTTTATAAAAGCTGTTCCAAGAATGAAATTATATATGAAGTATAGTACAGATATTTATAATATTTATTTAAAATATATTGCACCAGAAGATATATTAGTATATTCAATAGATGAAGTTTTTTGTGATATAACTAACTATTTAAAATTTTATAAAATGACAGCAGAGGAATTAGTTATAAAAATGATAGAGGATGTATATAAAACGACTGGAATAACTGCAACTGCTGGAATAGGTACTAATATGTATTTGGCAAAAGTTGCAATGGATATTACTGCAAAACATATGAAACCAAATAAATTCGGAGTTCGTATGGCGAGGTTAGATGAAAAATCTTATAAGGAACAATTATGGAATCATAGACCCCTAACTGATTTTTGGAGAGTAGGAAAAGGGTATGAAAAGAAATTAGAACAAAACAATATGTTCACAATGGGTGATGTTGCTAGAATGTCATTAAATAATGAAGATTTATTATTTAAACTATTCGGTGTTAATGCGGAATTTCTAATTGATCACGCTTGGGGCTATGAACCTTGTACTATAAGTGAAGCAAAAAATTATAAACCTACATCAAATAGCATAAGTCAAGGTCAAGTATTACATTGTCCCTATGATTATACAAAGACTAAACTTATTGTAAGTGAAATGGTGGATAATTTAGTGTTAGACTTGGTTGAAAAACATTTAATAACTAATCAACTTGTATTAACAATAGGTTATGATATTGAAAATTTAACTAATCCAAAAATAAGTTCAAAATACAATGGAGAAATAGTAACTGATGGATATGGAAGAAAAATACCTAAACACTCTCACGGTACAGTTAATTTAGATCATAGGACATCATCAACCAAAATCATTATGACCGAGGTATTAAAGTTGTATGAAAGAATTGTTAATCCTATTCTTTTAACTAGGAGAATAAATATAACTGCTTGTAATGTTGTTGATGAATCATTTGTTGAAAAGAAACCACAAGGAGAACAATTAGATTTATTCACTAATTATGAGGTAGTGGAAGCAAATAAAAGTAAACAAATACAAGAAGAAACAGAAGAAAGAAAAGTACAAAAAACTTTACTTGAAATAAAGAAAAAATATGGAAAAAATGCTATTTTAAAAGGAATGAATCTTCAAGAGGGAGCAACTGCAAAGGATAGAAATGAGGAAGTAGGAGGTCATAAAGGATGAATAATTATAAAGATATAATAAACTTAACTAGACCACAATCAAAGCACCCACATTTAGGAATTGACTCTCGTGCTGCTCAATTTGCACCTTTTGCTGCGTTAACCGGATATGATAGTGCAGTAAAAGAAACTGCGAGATTAACAAAAAGAAAAATAGAATTAAATGATGAATTAAAAGAAATAATCAATAATAAGTTAAATTACATTGAGAAAAATATAAAGGAAAAAAACATTATTTCTGTAACATATTTTGTAAAAGATGAAAAAAAAGACGGAGGAAGATACGAAAGTTATTCTGGAATAGTTAAGAGAATAAATAATGTTGAGGAATATATTAAATTTGAAGACAATAAGATAATAAACTTTAATGATATTTTGTCATTAGATGGGGAGATATTTAATAGTTTTAGTATTTATGAATAGATAGAAAGGATGATACAAATGATTGATTTAGTTGAGTATTACAAAAATAATGTAAAAAAAGATGATTATTATTATAGATTCTATAATCAACTTATTACTATTCCTGAGAAAGAGCAAAAGGCAATGGAAGAATTGGATTGGATTGGCAATGAATACATTGATGATACAAGGTTTGAGGTGTTTGACGAGGAGGATGCAATTAAAAGATTTAAAGAGTTATGTGAACCAGATGAAGATATGACATCAAATAATGATAATATTGACTTATTTTATTATATTTGTTTCTTTTTGAAAGATTCTGGATATTGCATAGAAGAATTTCCAAGATTATTAGAAAGACCACCTCTTGAACCATTCAAATTTACATATAATGAAATAAGAGATAAAGCAATAGAAAGAGGAATGGTTGAAGAAAACGGAACAGTTAAATATAATTCAAGAAGAAAAATAGTTGCTGACTTACATTTTGTAAAGAAAAGTATTGGTGTTAAAATAGATGATAATATAAATAAAAAATTTCAGGAAATATCTACTAGAAATGCAAAATTTGAAGCAATGTCCACTGATGAAAAAATAAAGGAAATAATTAATTTGATTGAAAACCTGCTAAAAGAAAATGGCAAGTATATAAAATTAGATTATAAGAATATTGCATTAGATGTTTTAAATGACGATATTATTACGTCATTTAAAAAGAAGATTCAATGCTTTAGACATTCATCAGAAGAAGCAATAAAAGAACGACAATCTTTTACAGAAAATCAAAAAAAATTCATAATAGACTATGGAATTATGATATGTAATTTAATTTATTATAATAGAAAATAAAAAAGGTAACCAAATTGGAAACCTTTAATCATCTATATCCTCAAATAATTTAGAATCGTAAAAATCTTTTAAAGAGATTTTCAATGTTTTGCAAACTTGATATATAACAGTAGAACTTGGATTTTCAACTTTGCAATTAACAATATCTCTTAAAGTTGATGGAGGAATAGTGGAAGATTCTGCTAATTTATTGATGGTAATATTTTTATTTGCACATAATTCTTCAATTCTTAAACTCAATGCCTTTTTGAATAACATACTAAATCCCTCACTTTCTTATAATATTGTATAAGAATAAGTATAAAATTATGCACGGATATCCGTTGACTTTTACGCAATAGAGTGTTATAATAGCAAAGTAAATTGAATAAATGGTATCAAAAATATAATTGGTTAAGCAGTACAAAATGATTATATAGATTTTTTGTATTGCTTTTTTTATAAGAAAGTAATGGAAATAAATGTATTTTAAGGAGGAGAAAATAAAAATGGAAGTATTGTTTTTGGTTTTAATGCTTATTATAATTTTGATTATTGTATATATTTTTTTAAAGTTTTATCAAAGAAAAGAAGAAGAAACCGAAAAAATAAGAGAACAACAGGAGTACGAAGAATTGCACACTTTAAATGGGAGAATTAATTTTCATAGAAATCAAGAACTTAGTGCATATAAACTAGATGAATATAAAATAGGAGATTGGGAAAAAATTGTTAGGAAAAATATGCATTCGATTGTAAAAATTAATAATCAATATAAACTTAATAAAGAAATTAATGTTTTAATAGGAGATTATGACAAGATGTCAGTTTCTAATTCTGTTTGTATTTTAGAAAGTATGGGATTAAATGTAACTATTGCTAAATCAGCGATTGAAATAATGGAAAGACTAAACAATGGAGAAAAATATGATTTAATAATTACAAACAATATTTATGATAGAGGTAACTGTGATGGACCTCAATTACTTTACGAATTAAGAAATTGTAATATTAAAATTCCAGTTATAGTTTTAACTGTATCACATAATAAAAGAGCAGAGTTTTTAAGTGAAGGCTTTGATGAATATATGACAAAGTTACTAGATCAAGAAAAAGTAAAAGAGGCTTTACCTAGAATATTTGATGATTTGAAATTTACTAAGATTAAAAGCAATAAATCTGCATAGGGTTTATTGTTTTTTTAAAAATAAAATTGAAAAACGAGATATTTTATTGTAAAAATATGAGATAAATGATAAAATAGATACATAAGTTAAAGTTTAGATTATGGAGGAATGCAAATGAAAAAAATAAGTTATGATAAACTTTGGAAACTTATGATTGATAAAAAAATAAATAAAACTGGATTAATTCAAAAAGCAGAAATTTCATCAAATGCTATGGCAAAATTAGGAAAAGATGAATCAGTTCAATTAGATGTGTTACTTAAAATATGTAATGTCTTGAATTGCAATGTTGAAGATATTGTTGAATTTGTAGAAAATTAAAAAAGATAAGCATAAAAATATAACCAGTTGTGTGAAATGAGGAAATATAAATGAAAGTAATAGATAATAAGTTTGAAAAACTTGGAGATGATTTAAAAAACACAATAAAACCTAACTCAAAAATTCAAATATGTGCTTCTATATTTTCAATGTATGGATTTGAAAGTTTAAAGAAGGAGTTGTCAAAAATTGATAACTTAAAATTTATTTTTACTGATCCAACATTTGTTGAAGATGTATCAAGCAAAAAAGAATCTAGAGAATTTGAATTATCTAGCAGAGAAAAGTCTATAAATGGTTCTGAATTTGAAGTAAGGTTAAAGAATGAATTAAATGGAAAAGCAATAGCAAAAGAGTGTGCTAAATGGGTACAAGAAAAAGCACAATTTAAAAGTAATATAAATTATAATCCAATAGACAGGTTTATAAATGTAAAAACGGAACAAAAAGGATTATTAAATAATAAAGAAAACTATACAACATATTTAAATGTTGAGCAATTTAATACTGTGGGGTTAGGCTATGAAAAAGGCAATTCACTTTTTACATCAGTAACTAAAGTTGATGATAATTATGAAATGTCAAAATATTATATGAAAGCATTTTATGAATTGTGGGAAGATAAGAAAAATTTTAAAGATGTTACTGATGAAGTAATTAATTTTATAACTGATTTATATAAGGAAAATTCTCCAGAATTTATTTATTATGTCACACTGTATAATATTTTTACAGAATTTCTTGAAGACATTTCAGAAGATGAACTTGCTAATGAAAGAACTGGTTTTAAAGAATCTGTTATATGGAATACATTGTATGATTTTCAAAAAGATGCTGTGCTTGGAATTATAAATAAATTAGAAAGACATAATGGATGTATTTTAGCCGATAGTGTTGGTCTTGGTAAAACATTTACTGCACTTGCTGTTATGAAATATTATCAAGAAAGAAATAAAAGTGTTTTGGTATTATGCCCTAAAAAATTATGTGAAAACTGGAATACATATAAAACTAATTATAAAGACAACATATTACAAGCAGATAGATTTAACTATGATGTATTATTTCATACAGACTTATCGAGAAAAAAAGGTAACTCAAATGGAATTGATTTATCTAGAGTAAATTGGGGAAATTATGATTTAGTAGTTATTGATGAATCTCATAATTTTAGAAATAATAGTGCCAGAAAAGATAGAGAAACAAGATATGATAGACTAATGAATAATGTTATGAAAGCAGGAGTTAAAACAAAAGTCTTAATGCTTTCAGCAACTCCAGTAAATAATAGATTTACGGATTTAAAAAATCAATTAGCATTGGCGTATGAGGGAAATACAGATAAGATTGATGAAAAAATCAGTAATACTAAATCAATAGATACAATCTTAAAGACTGCTCAAACTGCTTTTAATGAATGGAGCAAACTACCAATCGAGGAAAGAACAAATGAAGAATTACTATCTAGATTAAATACTAATTTTGATTTTTTCAAATTGCTAGATAGTGTTACTATTGCTAGAAGTAGAAAACATATTGAAAAATATTACAATATGAATTCCATTGGGAAATTTCCTACAAGATTAAAGCCAATTAGCAAACAATGTGAAATAACAGATTTAGATAGCTTTATGTCTATAAAAGAGATATCAGAAACATTAATGAAACTTAATATGAGTGTATATGCACCATTTGATTATATATTAGATAATAAGCTTTCATATTATGAAGATAAATATGACATATCTGTAAGAGGTGGAAAATCTAGTTTCAGACAAGCAGATAGAGAACGAAGTTTAAAAATTTTAATGAGAATAAATCTTTTGAAAAGATTAGAAAGTTCTGTTGAATCATTTAAAATAACTTTAAATAAAATTTTAGACCAAATAAATTCAATTTTGCTTTCGATAGAAAACTTTGAAAAAAATGGGATAGACAGTTCTTATGAAGATATTGAAGTATCAAATTATGATACAGATGAAGATGTAGAAGATTTGATAAATGATGAATTTAGTATTGGAAATAAAGTGAAAATAGATTTAAGAGATATTAACACAATAGGATGGAAAGAAGATTTGAATTTTGATTCAGAAATATTAAAAAACTTAATTAATAAAATTAGTCAAGTTACACCAGAACACGATTTAAAACTTCAAGAATTAATAAATTTAATATCTAATAAAGTGGAACATCCTATTAATAAAAATAATAAAAAAGTTATTATCTTTACTGCATTTGCTGATACTGCAAATTACTTGTATAAAACAATTTCATTACCACTAAAACAGAAATATAATTTGGATACTGCAAAAATAACTGGTTCAGGAACTAATGAATGTACCTTAAAGATAAGTACAGATTTTAATAATTTACTTATGAACTTTTCTCCTAAATCAAAACATAGAGATATTTTAGGGGGAAAACAAGAGGAAGAAATTGAAATATTAATTGCAACTGACTGTATTTCAGAAGGTCAAAATTTACAGGACTGTGATTATTTAATTAATTATGATATTCACTGGAATCCGGTTAGAATTATACAAAGATTTGGTCGTGTAGATAGAATTGGATCAGACAATGAAGTGATTCAGTTAGTTAATTTTTGGCCTAATATATCATTAGATGATTATATTAATCTAAAAAATAGAGTAGAAAATAGAATGTTAATGATGGATATATCTGGTACAGGAGAAGATAATGTTTTAACAAATAAATCTAGTGATATTGAATATAGAAAAGTACAACTTCAAAAATTGCAAGAAGAAGTAGTAGATTTAGAGGATATGAATACTGGAATTTCAATAACAGATTTGGGATTGAATGAGTTCAGAATGGATTTAGTGGAATATGTAAAACATAATGAAAACTTAAATAAAGTGCCAAATGGAATGCATTCAGTAGTTTTTTCAGATGAAAGTATAGGATTAGAAAAAGGTGTTATTTATGTCTTGAAAAATATAAATAACAATGTAAATATAGACAATATGAATCAATTACATCCATTTTATTTAGTATATATCAAAGAAGATGGAACAGTATTGTCAAATCATTTGTGCGTCAAAAACACTTTGGATATATTAAGAAAAATATCAAAAGGTCATATAGAACCTATAAAAGAGGCATATATGAAGTTTAATGATGAAACTGATGATGGAAAGGATATGAAAAAATATTCAGAACTTCTTAACGAAAGTATTGATTCAATAATAAACATCAAAGAAGAAAGTGATATTGATAGTTTATTTAGAAGTGGTGGAACAACAATGCTATTGAATGATATAAAAGGATTAGAAGATTTTGAATTAATTTCATTTATGGTGGTTGTATGATAAATTTGCCAGATAGATGTAAAGTTAATAAATTTATACCAAAGAAAACTTTTTATGAAAAAATTGGAGTTTCTACATCAGTTAAAGATGATTTTATAAATAACATTGATAAAATTACTTGGCTTTATAAACTATCAGAGGATACACTAGGAATATCAAAGTCGCAAGATGTAGAAGAAATACAGATATTTGAAATTGTTTTAAAAGAAAAAGTATTACCAAAAAATATAATAAAAATAATATCAAAAGCAATACCATATAAAATACTATTTGTATTAAAATATGATAAAGATTATTGTTATTCTATTAAAGTAGATAATATATATTTTACTGAATGGAACGAAGATATAGAATTTAATATAAATGGATTAACATTAGAAACTATTTATGAAAATATTGTTAAGTCTATTATCAAAGAAAACAATAATACAAATACTTTTGATAATATAATAGAAAACAAGTCAAAAGTGGACGAACTATCTAAAAAGATTGAACAATTAACCAACAAAGTAAATAATGAAAAACAATTTAATAAAAAGGTTGAATTAAATTTAGAATTGCAAAGATTAAATAAAGAAATGGAGGTATTGTTAAATGAATCAAGAACAACTAAACAATAACTCGACAGATATTATAGTTTCAGGAATTTCTGCAGCTGTTGGATTAGTACCTTTAGCAGGTGGATTTTTATCTGAATTAGTCCAAGGAGTAGTGCCTCATCAAAGAGAAGATCGTATTGTTGATTTTATAATTGATTTGAGTAATAGATTAGAAAAATTAGAAATAACTATTGATAAATTAAAGAATATTTACTCGAATTATAGTTATGGTGCATTTACATATAAGTGCTTGAATGGTGTGGTAAATGAAATTTATGAAGAAAAGATAGCTTATTATAAGGAATTATGCATAAAAGGGATTACAAGTGAAGAAAAAGAGTTATTTAGAATTGAAAGACTATTAAAAATATTTGCAGAAATGGATTATTATGAAATATTATATCTAAAATTTTACCATTATGCTAAATATGCTAATCATGTTGAATTAAATAAGATAAAAGAAGAATTAGAAATTGTTAGTGTTATGCCTAATTATATGTTAAATATGTCCACCGAAAGTCGTGACTCTGAAACGTATAAGCAAATAACATTAAATAATCTAGAAAAAAATGGTCTGTTAGAAATTGAAATAGGAAATATTAGAAATAGTGGTAAACCACAAATAAAATATAAAATTACTCTTTTAGGAGAATTAGTTTTAGATAAGATAGGAGCGTTAAATAATGAATAAATTAGATATGCAATCAATAAACATAGTTGATGGAAATATAGAAAAAATATCTGAATTATTTCCAAATGTTATAGTAGAGTCAGCAAATGGAAAAGCAATCGATTTTGAATTGCTAAAACAAGAATTAAGCAAAGAACTTGTGGAGGGAACCAAAGAAAGATATCAATTAACTTGGCCTGGAAAGAAGGAAGCAATAGTTAATGCTAATACTCCCAGCAAAAACACATTAAGACCAATTAAGGATAAATCTATTGACTTTGATAATACAAAAAATGTTTATATTGAGGGCGATAATTTAGAAGTTTTAAAAATCCTTCAAGATTCATACTTAAATAAAATTAAATGTATTTATATTGATCCACCGTATAATACAGGAAATGATTTTATTTATAATGATAAATTTAATAAATCTGAAAATGAAGAATTAGTTGAATCTGGACAAATCGATGAGTCAGGAAACAGAATGGTAACAAATAATCAATCAAATGGAAAATTTCATAGTGATTGGTTGTCGATGATGTATTCAAGATTAAAGTTAGCAAGAACTTTATTAAGTAAAAATGGTGTTATATTTATCAGCATTGGTGATGATGAGGTAGCCAATTTAGAAAAAATATGTGATGAAATATTCGGACAAAATTCAAAACTAGGAATAATTGTTCAAGAAAAAGGAAATGCTCAAAATGACGCTATAAATATACAAAATAATCACGACTATATATTAGTTTATCAAAAAGAAAAACAAATTATTAATGGAAAAGAACAAAGTATTCTTTATGAAAAAGTTAAAAATACAATAGAGGTTTTTAAAGAAGATGACAAGTTTTATTATATTGGTTCTGGAATAACTACTGGTGGAGAAGGTGGAACTTTAAATCATCGACCAAATTTAGGATATACAATTTACTATAATCCTAAAACAGGAGATAAAATCGCAGTAGATGATTACAATAAAGAATTGGCTAAATCTTCAAATGATGAAGAAAAAATATATACTGACGATGAACAACTTATATTTAAAGGATATGAGAAGATTCGTGCGCCAAAAAAAGGAAACCTTTTGGGTGTTTGGACTTGGAGTAAAGATAAATTCAATTTAGAAAAAGATTTGATTTTAATAAAGAAAACATCACAAGGATATAGCGTTAGAAAAAAAGAATTTGTGGATTATAATTCTGTTTATCAAAAAGGAAGTCAATACTTTATTGATATTATAAAAAATAAAAATATTAGGAGCGTATGGAATTATAATTCGGCATCTGGAACCTCAGGATTAAATGAATTGTTGGGAAATAGAACTTTTGATAATCCAAAAAATCTGGAAATGATAGAATATATATTAGAGATTGCAAATTTAAAAAATAATGACATTATTTTAGATTTCTTTAGTGGAAGTGCAACAACTGCACACGCATTGTTAAATGTGAATTTGAAAAATAATATTAATGCTAGGTTTGTTATGGTACAACTGCCAGAACTATGTGATGAAAAGTCAGAAAATTTTAAAAGAGGATTTAGAACAATATGTGATATCGGAGAAGAAAGAATAAGAAAAGTATCATATAAAATGAAAGAAGATTCTTGTGTAGAAATGGATACTGGATTTAGAGTTTATTCTGTTGATTCTTCAAATATGAAAGATGTCTTCTATAAACCAAATGATTTAGAACAATCACAATTAAGATTATTTGAATCAAACATTAAGGAAGATAGAACAACTGATGATTTATTAACACAAGTTATTTTAGATTTAGGTTTAACATTAGATTTAGACATTGAAGAAAGAATGATAGGTAATAATAAAGTATATTATGTTGCAGGAAATTCTTTAGTTGCTTGTTTTGATGATAATATTGATATTAATATTGTAGATAAAATTTGTGAATGCGAACCATATAAAGTAGTATTTAAAGATAGTGCATTCAAATATGATAATGATAAAATTAATTTAGAAGAAAGATTTAAAAAGTTACTCCCACAAAGAGCAAGTGATGAGGGATTTATAAATATTTTATAGGAGGTGTAAAAGATGAAATTAAAGTTCAAACAGCAACAATACCAAGATGACGCAGTTGGTGCTATTGTTAATTGCTTTAAAGGCCAAGAAAAAGGTTCAAGAAAAGATTTGATTGCAAGATATACAAGAACTTTAGACAAAGGGACTTTATTAGAAAAAACAGAGGAAGTTGAAGTTATCTCTTTTGGAAATCATCCAATTACACTTACTGAAAGTGAAAGAAGAGAAAATATAAGAAATGTACAAAGACTTAATGATATAAATTATACCGATGGTCAAAACTTAAATGATTTTTCAATAGAAATGGAAACAGGTACTGGTAAAACTTATACATATATTAAAACAATGTATGAATTAAATAAAGAATATGGTTGGAGTAAATTTATTGTAATGGTTCCAAGTATAGCAATTCGTGAAGGTGTTCAAAAATCTTTTGAAATAACCCAAGACCATTTTCAAGAAATATATCATAAAAAAATTAGATTTTTTGTATATAATTCTGCAAACAGTTCAAACATTGCTAATATAAATACATTTGCTTCAGATAATTCAATACAAGTAATGATTATAAATTATCAAGCATTTTCTGCAAAAGGTGCTGCAAATAGAAGAATTTATGAAGAATTGGATGAATTGCAATCAAGAAGACCTATTGATGTAATCAAATCTGTTCATCCTATATTGATAGTTGATGAACCACAAAAATTTGGAGATAAAACAGAAAGTTTATTTGAAGATTTCAAACCATTATTTACAATTCGTTATTCTGCTACACATAAAAAGAATAAAGAGTATAATAAAGTATATAGGTTAGATGCAATAGACGCATACAATCAAAAATTAGTAAAGAAGATAAATGTAAAAGGAATTGAAATATTACATAATAAGTCAGAAGATACATATTTATTTTTAGATAGTGTTAATATTAGTAATAAACACGATCCAGAAGCAATTATGGAAATAGAGGTCAAAACTTCTACCGGAACATCAAGAAGATTAATGAAGATAAAAGCAGGAGATGACTTATACACAAAATCTGGATATTTAACTCCATATAAAGGTTATGTAGTTAGTGAGATTGATGGAAGATATGATCAATATGATAAGGTATTCTTTACAAATGGAGTTGAAATACAAGTAGGTCAAGCATTTGGCGATATCGATGAAAATCAAATAATAAGAATACAAATAAGAGAAACAATTCGTTCACATTTTGAAAAGGAAAAAGAACTTCATAAGTATGGAATAAAAGTATTATCCTTGTTCTTTATTGATGAGGTTGCTAAATATAAGGATTGGTCAACAGGAGAACCTTTAAAAGGCGAGTATGCTCAAATGTTTGAGGACGAATATAATAAGGCACTTGCTGATTACAGAAGTATAATTGATGAAGAATATACAAAATACTTAGATTCATTTGATACAAGAAAAATACACGCTGGGTACTTTTCAGTTGATAAAAAAGGACACGAAACTGACTCAAAAATCAATGATAAAAAAGATTATTTGAGTTTTGATGAAGACGCTTACGACTTGATTATGAAAGACAAAGAAAGACTATTATCGTTGGAAGAACCAGTAAGATTTATCTTTTCACACTCTGCACTTCGTGAAGGTTGGGATAACCCAAATATATTCCAAATTTGCACATTGAAACATAGTAATTCCGAAATAAGCAAAAGACAAGAAATTGGTCGTGGACTTCGTATCTGTGTAAACAATGATGGAGAGAGAATGGACTATAAATTACTTGAAAATAATTTCCATAATGTTAATACATTAACTGTAGTAGCAAGTGAATCTTATGATAATTTTGCAAAAGCACTACAAAATGAAATGGTTGAATCTTTATCTGCAAGACCTAAAAACTTTACACAAGAATCATTTATTGATAAAGTTTTAATAAATGATAATGGAGAAAAGTATGTATTTACAGAAGCAAGTTACAATAAATTTCTATTCTATAATGCTCAAAAAGGTTATGTTGATTTAGATAATGATTCTAAAATAACAGATAAATTTGTAGAAGATATGGAAAACGATAAACTTGATGTTATGCCAGAACTTGAACCATTTAGAGAACAAGTGTCTGCCTTAATGAAAAAGTTATATTCTTCTGATAATACTAAACTTGTTAATGATGAAAGAAGAGAAAATATTAAAACTCTTTCTCCTAATGCAAATTTTATGAAAAAAGAATTTCAAGAATTATGGAATAAAATTAATATTAAAACTATATATGAAGTTTATTTTGATACAAAAGAACTAATAGAGAAATCTATTATAGCAATAGACACTAAGTTAAATGAAAATAAAATGAAAGTTAGAATAACAGAGGGGTCTCAAAAAGATAGTATTTCAACAGTTTCATTAAACTTAAGAGAATCAATGGCTGAGCAAAAAAGTAATGTTGAGGTTTTAAATGATTTTTCTCTATCACAAATAGAGTATGATTTAATAGGAGAATTAACAAGAGATACTGGACTTACAAGAAAAACAATAATTGAAATATTAATAGGAATTAAGAAAGAAAAATTTGAAATATATAAATATAATCCTGAAGAGTTTATAAGAAAAGTTGCAAATCTTATAAATCAAGAAAAGGCAGCAACTGTTATTGATGGTATAACATATCATAAGACAGAGCAAAAATATGATAATAGTATTTTCACAATTAATAATGTTAGAGGAGAACTTGGAGAAAATGCTTTTGATGTAAAAAAACATATTTATGACTTTTTGGTAACAGATTCAAAAAATGAAATTAATTTTGCAAAGAAATTAGAAACTGGCGAAGTAACAGTATATGCTAAATTACCAAATGGTTTTAAGATTCCTACGCCAGTTGGTAATTATAACCCAGACTGGGCAATAGTGTTTGATAATCCATCATTCAAGTATGTTTATTTTATTGCAGAAACAAAAGGCAGTATGAATTCAATGGAACTTCGTGAAGTAGAAAAAGCAAAAATAGAATGTGCTAGAAAACATTTTGAATGTTTATGCAATGATAAAGTAAAATATGATGTTGTAGATAGTTATGAATCATTGATAAATATGTTAGCACAATAATTAAGGAGAAAATGTTATGTTTTTAATTTTAGTTATTATAATTGTAGTATCATTAATCATAATGGCTTTTTGTACTCCACCTAGTGATAATAAAGATACAACTAAAAAAGAAAAAACTGAAAATGATGATTTTGAAGATTTTATTATTTTCAATATGATAAACAAACATAAATAATATTTAGTGTAGCAGTATTAAATGTACTGCTATTTTTTTTGGCTATGAATTATTGATTTATAGTTTACGAAAGTGGCAAAATACTATACAAAAGTGGCAAAATACTATACAAAAGTAAAAAATATTACATTTAATGGCAAAAATATTGCTTTTCGCATAATTCGACAAAATTTGCAAGAATAATGTTGTATAATGTAATCGTACATATAGCAATGCCAAGCTGTGTGATATATGAAATTAATTATAGTAGTTTTGATAATTAAATAAGGACAATTAAAAGAAATAATTAAGCAGTACATATTTCTTTGATAACAAAAGAAGAAGATATATTACTGGTTAATTTTTCATAAGAGGGAGCAATACCTTACGCTATTACTCATATAAAAATTAGGGCATTGATTTTTATAAGAAGTAGGAGTTGTTGCCCTTATGATCGTGAGAGTAGTTCTTATTTGTTTGTTAGAAATTGATAGAAGCGATTATATTCATAAAGGGGTATCTTTCGCTCATAAACGTAAAAAAACAAGAAAATTAAATAATGCAGTTTTGATTGACGCTAATAGTTTGACTCAAAATATGAGTTTGACTATTGGCGTCTTTTCTTTTTGTGTAAAACTTTTTAGGTGCAGAAGCCCACCAAAGTTCAAGTTTAAACAAAAAAACTTGAATGGAGGAAAGAAAGATGGCAGAAAGCCCTAAAAGAAGAAAATGTAAGGATAACCCTTATACATTAAATTATATTGAAGAAAAAAATATTTATACAATTACATTTAAAGATGTTAAAGGACATCTAAATAAAGTAGAAGTTAGTGAAGAAGTATATAGAGTTTTTGATAAGTTTGAACTGCAAGATATTAAAGAATTGAATGAATATGACAGACATATCGAACATTCAGAAATATTTGAAAACAATCTTGAATCAAGAGCATTAAATAAACAAATACCAACTGATGAAATAGTAGAAAATAAAATCAATAATGAGAAATTAAGAGAAGCAATTCAAGAATTGCCTAAAATTCAAAGGGAAAGATTAAAAAAATATTACTTTGAAAATAAAACTTTTGAAGAAATTGCAGAGGAAGAAAATTGTACTAAAAGGGCAGTAAAGTTTAGTGTTGATATCGCAATAGAAAAAATTTCAAAAAAATTTAAAAATTAGACTACACTTTTTACCTTTAAGTGAGGAAACAGGTGAGAGGGAGTTAATCCTTTTCCACCTGTTCCTTTTATTTTAGTGGAGCAGGATGTGTTCTTTGAAAATTTGATACACATTCATCAGATACTTTCCTGTTAGATTCAGCACTTTAACAAGTACGCTTGTCGGTCTATACTTGGTTATAAAATTAGGTAGCACCTAATTTGCGATTACATCTAACAGTATTAAAGATACTCCTGCATAGCCACAGACTCAAGCAATGGGTGCAGCCCGGAGAGATCCTCGGGGAGGTGAAATTCCTGTGATATTGATTTAGCAAGTCAATAGTTTGATGAAATCCCGTACTGAGGGTATTAAGACAAATATCAGTTAAAACTAAAAAAATAAAAGAAATAAATATTATGAAAGTCAAGGTATTTATATGTACTTTGGCTTTTTTACATATTAAGGAGGAAATTTTAATGAAAAGAAAAAATTATAAAGTAAAAGTTAAATTGATATTTGAAACAACTATGGATCATTCACAAACAAGTATGCAAAAAGCACAGGAAGATGTTAATCGTGTTTTAACAGATTATTTAAAAGACAAGAAGTTAAATATATTAAATCTATTTAATGATAGACCACCACGCATTATATATAAAGTTGAAAAGAAAGATGATTAAATCTGATATAAAAAAAGGAGATATTTATTATGCTTCATTAAATCCTGCTATTGGAAGTGAACAAAAAGGAGAAAGACCAGTGGTGGTTCTTCAAAATGATTGTGGCAATAAATATAGTCCGACTGTTATAGTTGCTCCATTAACAAAGATAATAAAAAAAGAAAAATTACCAACACATATTTTAATTCATAGCAATGATTTTTTAAGGTATAATTCTTTAATTTTATTAGAGCAGATTAGAGTAATTGATAAATCAAGAATTATAAGTTATATGGGAAGTCTACTAGATTATCAATTAGATAAAGTTAATAGAGCATTAGTAGATGTCTTTGATTTTGATATTATAAGTTATTTAAAAACTTATGGAATAGGAGAGAATTATGTTCAAAAGAAGAAAAGATTATATAGTAACTATTATAGCGAATAATTACAAACAGGATGTTCAAGTAAAAGCAGAAGATAAAAAGACTGCTGAAAATATGGTTGATAATGTTTTACTTGGTACAGATTTATTTGATTTTAAAAACAAATGTGACTACCAACTAAAAATAAGAAGAAAAAGGTGGGGTGATAAATGAATAATGATTATTTAAAAGAAAAACTTATAAAATGCAAAGGTGTTTCTTTTGATGAAGTTAATATAGATGAATTAGATGATATTACAAAAATCAATTTTAGTAAAAAATCAAATAGTAATGAAAAAATAATTGATTTTATAAAAAGTGCAAAGAATCCATATATGTTCAAATGTAATGGCAGGAAAATTAAAATTGCATTTTCAAATAATGATGAAATTGCAGAAAATAAATTAAAAGATACTGTAAATAAAATATATAAATAAATCAAGTGTGCATTTATAAAAAACGCACCAATGAAATAAAAATCTCTTCCTTGTAAAATTAAGTGAAATTTGAAAGGAGAGATTTTTATGAGTAAAAATGAAAATAAATTTGGGGGTGTTAAATAATGCCTCGAAAGAAGAAAAAAACGCAGACTGAAAAAAGCATTTGGAAAGTTGGTGTGTATTGCAGATTATCATCAGAGGATGGAGATAATGCAGAATCTGATAGCATAGGAAATCAAAGACAAATAATACAAGATTTTTTGAAAAATGAGGATAATGTTGTAATTGTTGATTATTATTCTGATGATGGATATTCTGGAACAACATTTAATAGACCAGAATTTAAAAGATTATTTAATGCTTTAACAAATGGAGATATTAATACAATAATTGTAAAAGATTTATCAAGATTTGGAAGAAACTATATTGAAGTTGGCAACTATATTGAGCAAATATTTCCTTTGTATAATATAAGATTTATTGCAATTAACGATAATATTGATAGTTATAAAGATCCTAAATCTATAAATAATATAATTGTTCCATTTAAGAATCTAATGAATGATGAGTATGCAAGAGATATTTCTCAAAAGGTCAGGAGTGTATTGCTAAATAAATCGAAGAATGGAGAATGGGTAGGTGGAACTTGTCCTTATGGATATAAAAAAAATCCTGATAATATTCACCAACTTATTATTGATGAAGAAGAAGCTCCTGTTGTTAGAAAAATATTTAAAATGGCACTAGATGGTGATGGACATATAAAGATAGCAAAATTTTTAAATGATAATGGAATTTTATGTCGAAAAGAAGTACAAAGAAGAAAAAAATATCATTTAAGTATGGATTCAGAAGAAGTAGAAGTAATTTATCATTGGAGTACATCTACGATTGGAAAAATGTTAACAAGTGAAATTTATATTGGTAATTTAGTATGGAACAGAACTGGTTCGGTTAGTTATAAGAACCATAGGCAAATATATAAACCTAAAAGTGAATGGATTATAGTTAAAGGAACACACGAGCCAATTATAAGCGTTGAAGATTTTAAAAAAATAGAACAAATTATTAATGAAAGAATAGCAAGTAAAAAGAAACCAGAAAAACTTACAATTTATAAATATAAAATTAAATGTGCTGATTGTGGTAGAGCAATGTGTAAGATGGAAGATACAAGGAATGGCAGAAATTCATCTAATTTTTATTGTAGAAATTATAAAACTACTTCAAGCAAATGCACACCACATAAAATTAGAACAAGTGATTTAGATAATATGGTAATTGAAAGTATTATAATGCAGGTTAAAGCAGTTCTTAATATAGAGAAAACAATAAAACAAATGAAAAAAGAAAATACTATAACAAATAAAAAAGAATATGAAGATAATGTAACAAAATTACAAGAGAATATTGAAAAAATAAAAAAAATGAAAAGACTATCTTATGAAAATTGGAAATTAAATAGAATTACAAAAGAAGAATTTCTTTCTTCATCAAATGAATATGAAAATAAAATTGAAAAATGTAAATCTGATATAAAGAAATATGAAAAAGAAATTAAAAATGCTTTAGATGACGCTAAATGTGAAGAATATTGGATAGAACATTTTAGAAGAAACAAAAAAATAAAAAGTTTATCAAGAGATGTTATTGAAGAATTGATTGATTGTATATATGTACACGAAGGAGGTAATATAACAGTAAAGTTTAAATATCAAGATGAATATGAAAGAGTATTAAATGGAATTAATAATGAAAAGGAGGGAACAATATGAAAAAATGGAATATTGCAGCATATTTAAGATTATCTTCTGATGATGGAGATAAATCTGAGTCAAATAGTATTGGTAATCAAAGAAATATAATTAAACAATATATAAAAAACAACAATCTTAATGTTAATGCAAATTATTATATAGATGATGGATATTCTGGAACAACATTTGAACGACCAGACTTCAAAAAAATGATTAAAGATATTAAAGATAATAAAATAAACTGTATTATTGTAAAAGATTTATCAAGATTAGGAAGAAATTATATTGAAGTAGGAAAGTATATTGATGAAGTATTTCCTTCCTATAATATAAGGTTTATTGCAATTAATGATAATATTGATAGTTATAAAGACCCTAAATCATTAAGTAGCGTTATAGTTCCTTTTAAGAATTTAATGAATGATGAGTATGCAAGAGATATTTCTCAAAAGGTTAGATGTGTATTGGATAATAAGAAATCTAATGGGCAATTTATTGGATCATCTGCTCCATATGGATATTTAAGAGATCCAAATGATAAATATAAATTTATTATAGACAAAAAAGCTGGAAAAGTAGTAAAAAAAATATTTTCTATGATTTTATCTGGAAAGAGTAAAAAAGAAGTTGTAGAAGAATTAAACAAGATGAAAATTTCAACACCTTCTGTATATAAATTTGAAGAAATAAACTATAATTTTAAGTATAAAGGGAAACCTAATATATGGACTTCTAAAAAATTAGATAATATTCTTAAAAATAGAACATATACAGGAGAATTGATACAAGGTAAGGTGAAAAAAGTAAGCCATAAAGTTCATAAAACGATGAGAGTTGCTGAAGATGATTGGATAGTAATTCCAAATCATCACAAAGCATTAATAGAAATGGAAGAATTTAATAAAGTCCAAGAAATATTATATGAGAGAAATATCAGAGTTAATAGCAAAAATAATTATGATATTTTTACGGGATATTTGAGGTGCGGTGAGTGTGATAGCAATATGGTTATGAAGAAAGGAGCAAATCATATTTATTATTATTGCAATTCATATTTAAAAGATAAAAAATGTTGTGTAAAATCAATACAAAAGGAATATTTAGAAAAATTAGTTATTCAATTATTAAATAATTTTAGAAGTGTTATAAATGAAATGGATGAACAAATTACAAATATTACAAATCTGAAAAAAGTAAATTATGATTTTGATATTTTGAAATTTAAAATATCAAAGGTAGAAGAAGATATTGATAAATATATTAAGTTAAGAAATGAAATTAAGGAAGATTTAACAGAGAAATTTATAACCGAGGAAGAATATTGGGAATATTCAAATGATTATAGTAAAAAAATAAGTAAATTAAATAAAGAAAAAGATAAACTTAATGAAGAATTAGAAAAAATTACAAAATATGATATGAATAATTTACACTTTTTAGAGGAAATAAAAAAAATAGGAGAAATAAAAGAATTAAATAGATTAGTAATCGAGGAATTGATTGAAGATATAGTTATAGAAAAAGACAATAATGTAAAGATTATTTTTAAATGCGAAGATAAATATTTTGAGGCACTGGACTTTATAAATAGACAAAAATGTGATATAATAGCTTCTAGTTAAAGGGCAAAATCTGAAAGTACTTTTTTAAGTATTTTTTTAAAATAAAGTGAAATAGAAAGAAGTGATAAATAATGGATATGTATCAAAAAAGAAAAATAAGAAAAGAAAAAAGAGAAAATTCGAATCAGAACGAAAAGTTTCATAAAGTCGTTCTTAACTGGTATCCAGGACATATGGCTAAAACAAAAAATGAGGTAAAGAAGATAATGCCTTTAATTGATGTAGTATTTGAACTTATAGATGCTAGAATACCTTATTCATCAAAGATGAGAGATATTGATGATATTATTAAAAATAAATTTAGAGTTTTAGTTATGACTAAGAAAGATTTATGTGATATATCAGTTACTAATAAGTGGATTAATTATTATGAGAATTTAGGATATAAAGTAGTTTTAACTAATTTAAGTAGTGGCGATGATTATAAGGATGTGCTTAATGCAACAAGTGAAGTTATTAATAAGATAAATGATATTAGAAAAGAAAAAGGCTTAAAGCCTAAAGAAATTAAAGCTTTAGTAATGGGAGTTCCTAACGTAGGTAAAAGTACATTTATTAATAAACTAGCTCATAAAAAGGTTGCTAGTACAGGAAACAAACCAGGCGTAACTAAAAGTAATACATGGCTTAAAACAAAATATAATATGGTCATCTTAGATACACCAGGCGTATTATGGCCTAAGATGGATGATAAACTTGTTGCTTATAACCTTGCTGCTACTGGAGCAATTCGTTTAGAAGTACTACCAATACACGACGTTGCATATCACATCCTAGAATGTCTAGATAAATACTACCCAGACAAATTAAAAGAAAGATATGGACTAGATAAATTAACTGATGACGCTTTAAATGATTATGACGTTATTAAAAATAAACTTAACATTAAAGGCGAAGCATCATTTAACAATATTAGTAAAACCATAATTGATGATGTTAGAATGGAATATATAAAAGGAATAACTTTAGATAGGAATGATAATTAATGGGAGTAAAATGGAAAGAAGAGGATTCTCTTGCTTTAGAACATGTTTTATTTGAAGAATTAGATTTAAATAGCGCCTTAACCATAGAAGGCAGACTTGCATTTTTTAAAGATTTTATGAAATATTTACAACATAACCGTTCAGAAGAAATTAAGGGTAGGACTTCAGAGAGTTTAAGAAATAATATAAGAGATTTTAAAACATTTTGTTTTGAACTTGGGTTTACTCTAATGGATGTTATTCATATTCTTAGAATGAGCCCATCTATTTTAAATGTATCTATTGAATCTTTAAGAGACAAATATGCATTAATGGGATTAATTGATGATCACAGTTATCATTTAAGAAAGACTAAACTTATTTTATGTCCAGATGATTATAGAGTTAGTAATGAACTTATTTATGCTAGATATATGCTTATGAAAACTTTAGATTATCCTAGTATTAATTGGAGTAATATGGTTCATGCTAGTGAAAAAGAATTTGCCAAGATATTTGTTAAAAAAGATGGTGGATATAATAAACCTTATAAAATTTTTAGTAGCCCAGATGATCTCACAAGGGATAATCTTTTAAGAATGTTTCCATATGATAGAGAGTTTGTTTCAAGTTTAAGGAGTAAAGAAGTAAATGAAAAAAGTAATCGAGACAGTGGACCTATTAAATTATGAAAATAATTTATATAGTAGTGGCATAAATTATATTGCAGGTGTAGACGAAGTAGGGCGTGGTCCACTAGTTGGTCCAGTAGTTGCAGCTGCAGTTATATTACCTAAAGGATATAAATTAGAAGGACTAACTGATTCTAAAAAATTATCAGAAAAAAAACGTAATACTTTTTATGATATTCTTATGAAAGATGCTATAGCAATTGGAGTAGGAATCAAAAGTAATAAAATTATAGACGAAGTTAATATTTACGAGGCAACTAAACTTGCAATGAAAGATGCTATTAATAATTTATCTGTAAAGCCAGAACATGTTTTGATAGATGCTATGCCATTAGAACTAGATATTCCTACAACCAGTATTATTAAAGGTGATGCCCTAAGTGAAAGTATTGCCGCAGCCAGCGTAATTGCTAAAGTTACCAGAGATCGAATGATGTATGAACTAGACAAAGAATATCCTGAATATGGATTTGCTAAACATAAAGGCTATCCAACAAAAGAACACATAAACAATGTAAAGCAGTATGGCCTACTTGATAATTACAGGTTTACATTTAAACCAATTAGTGTTTTAATAAATGATGGTGATTTTAGTGAAAGACAAATTAGGAAAACGCATATTTAAAAACGCAACTCTTATGAGTTTATATATATTTACTTTGGAAATGATTGTTAGACTTAATACTAGTAGTCATTTTTTTAGTGTCTCACTGATTAGAATATTTATCTCATCAGTAATATTTGGTACACTTATAAGCCTTATCATAAGCAGTTTTAGTTATCGCGGTAAAAACATTGTAACTAGCATTATTGCTTTTCTTTTAATGATTTATGCATGGATAGAAATTAATTTATATTCATACATGGGGTTCTTTATGGGAGTAGGTAATGCAGAACAAGGTACTAAGATAACAGACTATGTTAAAGATTTTGTTGGAGCAGCCCCACTTAAAAGTTACTTAGTAATTATTCCGTTTATTATTTTATTAGTCCTAGTTTGGTATCTATTTAAAACTTATAGATTAAAGAAGTTAGAGAAAACTATTTATTTTATCTTTAAAAGAGAAAGTGCTTTAACTAAGACTTTAGCCCTTCTATATACAGCACTTGCTCTAGTTATAATGTCATGCCTATATTATAGTTCACTAACACTTTCATTTATGCAAAATAAAAGCCAGGCAGTTCCTAACACTGTACTTCTATTTTCAAGTGATAATTCAAATTTATCGGTAAGTCAGTTTGGTGTCTTTACTTATGGCTTTAGTGATATTATTTGTAATATATTCCACATAGAAGTAAGTGAAGACTTATCTAGTAATTCTGCATTTAGTAATCAAATAGGTAATTCAAATGTAAATGCCGACTATACAAGAACTATTGACGATACAGCCTGGAAAGCTTTAATTGAAAACGAAGTTAATAAAACATATAATAAGCTTAATAATTACTTTATAAATAGAAATATTACACCTAAAAATGAATATACTGGTATTTTTGAAGGTAAGAATCTAATTGTAATACTAATGGAATCAACTAACGAAATCTTTATTAATGAAAAAGAATATCCAACACTTTATAAACTATATACTGAAGGATTTAGCTTTAGAAATAACTATAGTCCTAGAAATAACTGTAGTACCGGTAATAACGAAATGACCAGTATGACAAGTTTATTTACAATTAATAATACATGCACAGCAAATACTTATAAAAAGAATGTTTATCCAGAAGCAATCTTTAATATATTTAATAATAAAGGTTATACTACAAGTAGTTATCATGATTACGCAGAGTATTACTATGCAAGAAGAACGATCCATCCTAACATGGGTAGTATGGCTTATAGAAACGTTACAGAACTTAAAATACCATGGAGTAGTGTTTATGAAGAGTGGCCTAGTGATACAGAACTTGTTGAAAAAGCAACACCTTACTTTATAAATGAAGAACACTTTATGGCATATCTTACAACTGTAACTCCACATCAACCTTATACAGTATCAAGTGAAATGGGTGATAAACACCTAGAAGAATTTAGTGGTTATGACTATAGTATCAATACAAAAAGATATATGTCTAAATTAAAAGAATTAGATGCTGCCTTAAAACTTCTTTTAGAAAAGTTAGAAGCAGCAGGTAAATTAGACGATACCGTTATTGCTATATTTGCAGATCACTATCCATACGGACTTACTACTAAACAAATTAATCAGGTACTTCCTTATGATGTTACGGTTAATAATGAAGTAGATAGAACTCCAATGGTAATATATAATAGTGCAACTCCTGGTAAAGCAATTACTAAATATACAAGTATCATTGATTTACTTCCAACACTACTTAATATGTTTAATATGGACTATGATCCAAGATTATATTTAGGAACAGACATCTTTAGTAATAATCATGGTAGAACAGTCTTTGCTGATGGCTCATGGCAAGATGATAAAGGATACTTCAGTGCTACAAAAGGAAACTTTATTCCAAAAGATAGTGAAAATACTTACACATCTGAAGAACTACTAGCAATCAACAGTGAAATTAACACTAGACAAAAAATGAGTGCCTTAGCAATTAAAAATGATTATTTCAATTATTTATTTAAAGAAAGAAGTAAATATGTTAATATAACAAGTAAGGAGGAGACAGATGAGTAATTTAGTTATAGTAGAGTCCCCAAGTAAAACAAAAACAATTGGTAAATATTTAGGCAGTAATTATAAAGTGGTTTCCAGTAAAGGACACATTAGAGACCTAGCAACTACCGGTAAATATGGTTTAGGTATTGATGTAGATAATAACTTTGAACCCAACTATACTACTATTAAAGGCAAAGCAAACGTTATTAAAGAACTTAAAAGTGATGCTAAAAAAAGTGATATGGTATACCTAGCAACCGACCCCGATAGAGAAGGAGAAGCAATAAGCTGGCATATTAAAGATGCTCTAGGAATTAAAGATGATAAATATGAAAGAGTAGTCTTCAATGAAATTACTAAAGATGCAGTAGTAAATGCCTTTAAAAGACCTAGAAAAATAGATTACAATTTAGTTAAATCTCAAGAAACTAGAAGAATGCTTGATCGAATTATTGGTTTTAGATTATCTAAACTTATGCAGTCTAAAACAGGAGGAAAAAGTGCAGGCCGTGTTCAAAGTGTAGCACTTAAACTTATTGTAGATAGAGAAAGAGAAATTGAAGCATTTATTCCAGAAGAATATTGGACTATTACCGCAGATTTTAAAGATTTTAAAGCAGATCTTGAAAAATATCATGGTAGAAAAATAGATGTTAAAAGTGAAGTTGAAGCTGATGAAATTCTTTCTAAACTATCAAAAAGTTTTAACATTGAAAGCATCGATAAAAAAGAAAAAGAAAAGAAAGGTGTAATGCCTTTTACGACAAGTACGCTTCAGCAAGCATGTGCTAATAAATATAACTTTGGTGCTAGTAAAACTATGAAAATAGCCCAAAAACTATACGAAAGTGTTGATATTGGTACAGAGACTGTCGGTTTAATTACTTACATGAGAACAGATAGTACAAGATTATCAGACGTTTTTGTTAAAGATACATACTCATACATTAGGAAAACTTTTGGTGATGACTACGTAGGCCACGTAAAGGTTAGTAAAGCAAAAGAAAACGTGCAAGATGCCCACGAAGCAATTAGACCTACATCTATTACAAGAACCCCAGACTCTATAAAAGAATACCTAACACCAGATGAGCTTAAAGTATACTCAATTATCTACTATAGAGCCTTAGCAAGTTTAATGGCAAATGCTAAAGTACTAGCAACAGTTATAAATTTAGAAAATAATGGCTATCTATTTAAAGCAACTGGTCAAGTAATAACCTTTGATGGCTTTCTTAAAGCATATAACAAGTACATGGATAGTGAAGAAGTTATCTTGCCAGACTTTAGTGATTACAAAACAAAAGTAATCGTCTCAGAAGATATTGTAAAAGAACAACATTTTACTAAACCAGCACCTAGATTTACCGAAAGCACTCTTATTAAAGAACTAGAAGCTCTAGGAATTGGTAGACCATCAACATATGCAAAAATAATGGAAACAATCAAAGAAAGAAGCTATGTTAAAGTTCAAGATAAAAAATTCTATCCAACAGATATTGGTATTGAAACCACAGATAAATTACAAGAGTTCTTCTCAAATATTATAAATGTTAAATATACCGCAAACATGGAAAATGATTTGGATGAAATAGCTAATGCTAAAGAAGATAACATTAAGGTACTTAAATCATTCTATAATGAATTCGAACCTTTAGTAAAAAAAGCTTTCAGTGAAATGGAAAAAAAGGAAGCTGAAGAAACTGGTGAAATATGCCCTGAATGTGGAGCACCACTTGTAATAAGAACTGGTAAATATGGAGAATTTACTGCATGCTCTAACTATCCAACATGTAAATACATTAAACCAAAAGAAACAAGTACAATATGTAAATGCCCTGCATGTGATGGTAATATAGTTGAAAAACATTCTAAAAGAGGTAAAGTCTTCTATGGATGTGATAACTACCCAAAATGTAAAATGGCATATTGGGATAAACCAACTGGTGAAACTTGTCCAGAATGTGGAGCAATGCTTACTGAAAAGAATAAAAAGATTAAATGTTCTAGTTGTTCATACACAGAAAATTAGGTTAAGTGCCTAATTTTTTTATTTTAAACATAATTTTTATAGATAGACTTTTTTTTATAATTCTAGTAAAATAATATTATATTAGAGGTGAATAAGCTTGGGTAAGTTTGTTAATATAAAAGATAATGATTTTGAAAGTACTTTATGTGAATTTTTAGATCCTGATTTAGTATATGTTCCATATGATAAGAGTTATAGGCTATGTATAAAAGATGGAGATAAAGTGTGCTTTAATGATGCTATTTTAAAAAGTGATAGTAATACTATTTATAGTCCAATTAGTGGAGAAATTAAAGGTGCTACTAAGATGATTTGCGATGGTGAATATAGGCCTTGTATTGTTATAGAAAACGATTTTGAAGAAAGAAAAAGAAATATTACTTATAGTAAACGTAATTTAAGACTTTATGATAAATTAGAGGCATCTAGCCTAATTAAAAGTTATACTGATATAAGTGAATCTATCAATGGAGAAACTCTCATAATCAGTGGTTTTGATAAAGACCCATTTGAACATGTTTGTTCTAGTATTATTTGTGAGAATACGGATAATTTACTCGAGTGTATTGATGCTTTAATTAGTATTTTTGATTTTCATAAGTGTTTCTTAACTGTAAATAGTGGTGATTCAGACGTAGTAAGCTCTTTAGTTAATTACATTGGTACTTATCCTAATATTGATTTAAGGCTCATGCCTTCAGAGTATCCATTAGGTTTTAAAGATATTTTAGTTAAAGAACTTGTAAGTAATAATAAGATGGATAAGGGTATTTGCTTTTTAAGCGTAAGTGAAATTATGGAAATATATCATGCTCTTAAGAAAAGAAGACCCAGTGATAAGACTTATATCTATATTAAAGTGCCTGGGGCTAAGGGAAAAAGTTTTCACGTTAAAAACAGTTCTTCTTTTAAAGATATTATTAATAGATATTATGGTATGTTTGATGATAAAAAAGTTATAATTAATGGCTTAATGAGCGGATATGAAATAAAGAACCTTGATGGTGTTGTAACACCAAAAGTAAGAAGTATCTTTTTAATAGATAAAACTATTATTAAAGAAGAAGATTGCATTAACTGTGGCTTATGTAATATGGTCTGTCCGACGGGGTGTGATCCTTTACTTAATTATAAAATGGATAAATGTATTAAATGTGGTTTATGTACATACATGTGTCCTAGTAAAAGAGAGGTAGTAAAATGAGTACTTTTGTAAGAGAAGAGACAAACATAAAAAAAATAATTAGTTATCTTTATATAAGTATTATTCCTCTTTTAATATTTGGATTTTATAAGAATGGAATTAAAGGTTATGATGGAATATATATACTTCATCCACTAATATTAGATTTAGTCGGTTTTGCCTCTGGAGCTCTTGTAAGTATCATCTTAGAAAAGAAAAAACCATTAACAAGTTTTTATCCATTTTATGGGCTTCTTAGTGCTTCACTAGTATTTCCAAACACAAGTATAATTGTTTTTGGTCTTATATGTTTTATATCATTATTCATTTATAAGAAGATTAATAAGAATAATGTAAATATAGTATGTGTCATAGCTTTAATTGTTATTTTAATAAGCAATTTTTATGAAACCAGTTATTTAAATTTAGTTATAAATAGCAATACTAATTTAGATGGACTAGATTACTTACTTGGAAAGGGTAGTGCAGGACTTAATGCATCATGTACACTTCTATCTCTTGCAAGTTATCTTTACTTATCTACTAAAGACTTTTATAAAAAAGAAATACCTTTATATAGTTTTCTTATTTATAGCATCTTAATGGTTATTTATTTAAGTTTTATTGGTGATATTAATAGCTTGTTTGTTAGATTACTTTCTAATGGAACTATCTTTAGTTTAGTGTTTGTAAGCACAATGGGAACTACTAGTTCATATACTAAAAGAGGAAGAATATGTTATGCATTAATTTTAGGAATCTTAATGTTTATTTTATCATTTAGCTTCCCATCACTTGCAGTAATTAGTGCAATATTCTTAGCAAGTATCATGCATAAATATATTGATAAACTATTAAAATAAAGTAAAATTCTACCTAAATGGTAGTTTTTTTATGAAAAAATGCGAAAATTTGCAATTTTTGACAAAAAAATAAAGGAAATAGGCATGTTATGGGTAATAAATAATATATAGAGGGTTTATTTAAGGTGATATATGTGGCAAGGATTGCAGAAGAAGATATAAATAATATTAGAAGTAATGCTGATATTGTCTCTATAATTGGTTCTTATATTAAATTAGAGGCTAAAGGTAAAAATTATTTTGGGATATGTCCATTTCATAACGATCATAACCCTAGTATGAGTGTATCACCAGATAAACAAATATATACATGCTTTGTATGTGGAGCAAGTGGAAATGTCTTTAGTTTCGTTCAAAATTATGAAAACGTTTCCTTTATTGAAGCAGTTAAAATAATTGCTGATAAAATTGGCTATAATATTAATATAAATATAAATGAAAATAGAGCAAATCAAAAGTACTATGACATGGTAAGTCTTGCAAGTAAGTACTTCGTTAATAATTTAAATGGTTCAGGCGGTGATGCCGCGAAAAAATACCTAATTAATGAGCGACACCTAGATGAAAAAACCATCGAGGAGTTTAATATAGGTCTTGCTTCTAATGATAACAATTTAAGTAAGTTACTCAAAAGTAAAAGATATAGTGATAAAGAAATTATTGATGTATCCCTAGCAAGTTTTGGAAGTACTGGCCTCTTAGATTTATTTAGAGGAAGAATTACTTTTCCAATAAATAATGATAAAGGTGAACCTATTGCTTTCTCAGCAAGAATCTTTAATGGCGAGTCAGATAGCAAATACATAAACTCAAGAGAAAACATCATCTTTAAAAAAGGCAATATCTTATTTAACTACGATAAATGTAAAGCAGAAGCATCCAAAGAAAAGAAAGTCATCTTAGTAGAAGGACAAATGGATGCCATCAGAGTTTACTCATCTGGAATAAAATACGTTTGTGCATCACTTGGAACTGCTTTAACCGAAGAACACATCAAATTACTCAAAAGACTTAATGCCAAAATCATCCTATGTATGGACAATGACAAAGCAGGTGAAAAAAGCACACTAGCAAATGGTGAAGCACTTATTAAAAATAATCTAGAAGTTATGGTTGTGAGGTTGTCTGGAGAAAAAGATCCAGATAGTTACATCTTAAAATATGGAGTGGACGCTTATAAAGATGCGATTAATAGTGCTATAACATACTTTGACTTTAAAATGAACTTGCTTAAAAGTGAAAGCAATTTAAACAAAGCTGATGAACTAGCAAATTACATTAACTCCGTTATTGAAGAACTTAATAAAAGTGATGACGATATCCTAAAAAGCGTTACCATTAGTAAACTAGCGAGCGAATATAATTTAGATAAGAAATTATTAGAAAGTAAACTTATTAAAAAAGAACCTGTCAAATTAGCACCGGTCAAAATAAATAAAAGAAAACTCAGCCGTAACGAGAAGAGTGCCGAAGCCCTTATCAACATTATGATGAGTGATTCAAAATATATTAAACTATACGAAAAAAGGCTTGGCTACATTCCAGATAAAACTTATCGGCTTATCGCAAATGACATCTTAGCATATTACAAGCTCCATAATGCATTTAATGTAGCCGATTTTATATCATATACTGAAAGTTATCCATATAGTGACTTAATCTTAAAAATACTAAGTATTGAAGATTATGATCCGGATGACTTCGAAATGCTTATCAAATATATTAAAAAGTGGGATAATGAAGAAAAAATCAAAGAATTAAAAGAGGAAATAAAAAAAATAACAGATATCAATGAGAAAGAAAGAATTAATGATTTAATAATCAAAATAAAACGAGGGAGTGAAGATTATGAAGAAAATTAAAGAAGTCAAAACATTTGACGAAAGAAAGGAAGAATTACTTGTATTAGGGAAAAAAGAAGGATTTATTACTTTTGAACAACTTGCTGAAGCCTTAAAAGGATTAGATATTGATAGCGATGCATTAGACGAATTATATAATCTCTTTATCGAAAATGGCATTACTGTAGTATCTGGAGAAGAAAATAGTGGTGGAGAAGCCGCAGGTCCAGAAAATGTTAAGGAGGAAGAAGTTGAATTACTAACAGATGAAGACTTAACTAAAGACATTAACATTAATGACCCAGTAAGAATGTACCTAAAAGAAATCGGTCGTATTAGTTTGCTTAGTCCAGAAGAAGAAGCAGAACTATCTATTCGTGTTGCTAATGGTGATGAAGAAGCAAAAAATATTTTAGCAGAATCTAACCTACGTCTAGTTGTATCAATCGCAAAGCGTTATGTAGGTAGAGGCTTATTATTCTTAGATTTAATTCAAGAAGGTAACATCGGTTTAATGAAAGCAGTTGAAAAATTCGATTATGACAAAGGTTATAAATTTAGTACTTATGCTACCTGGTGGATTAGACAAGCAATAACAAGAGCCCTAGCCGATCAAGCAAGAACAATTAGAGTTCCTGTTCATATGGTTGAAACTATTAATAAAATGGCTAGAATTCAAAGACAACTAACTTTAGAACTTAACCGTGAACCAACTGACGAAGAACTTGCTAAAAAAATGGGAATTAGTCCAGATAAAGTGCGCGAAGTTATGAAAATAAGCCAAGATCCAGTAAGCTTAGAAACCCCAATTGGTGAAGAAGAAGACTCTCATTTAGGTGATTTTGTTCCTGATGAAAGAAGTTTAAGTCCAGAAGAATATACGACTAATGAAATCTTAAAAGAAGAAATTAAAAGTGTACTATCAACCTTACAACCTCGTGAACAACAAGTGCTAGAACTTCGTTTCGGTCTTATTGATGGAACAAGTTACACTTTAGAAGAAGTTGGAAAAAGATTTAACGTTACTCGCGAAAGAATTCGTCAAATAGAAGCAAAGGCATTAAGAAAACTTAGACATCCTTCTAGAGCTAAGAAACTTAAAGACTTCATGGTGGATTAATATGAAAATTAGTAAACGATTAAAATCTCTTGCAGGACTAATAACTTTAGATGATAAAGTTGCAGATATTGGTTGTGATCATGCTCTTCTAGATATATATATGGTTAAAAATAATATTACAGAAAAAGTACTTATCGCAGATGTATCAGAAAACGCTTTAGAAAATGGTATTAAAAACGTTAAAAAATATCACCTAGAAGATAAAATTACTGCTAAATGCGGTAATGGTCTAGATGTGATAAATAACGATATAGACACAGTTATTATCTCTGGAATGGGAGCTTCCACTATAATAAAAATATTATCTAGTAGTAAACTAAATCAAATAAAAAAACTTATCATCCAGTCAAATAACGACCACTACTTATTACGTAGATTTCTAACTAATAAAGGTTTTTACATTGCCCATGAAGCAGTTATATATGATAATGGCAAATACTATATCAATATAATGTTCCAAAGAGGCTTTAAAAAATATAGTAAAAAAGAACTTATCTATGGACCAATCCTTATTGATTCCAATAAAGAATATTTTAATTACTTACTAAAAAAACAGACTGGCATCCTAGAAAACGTTCCTAAATATCGAATATTTACAAGAATGAAAATGCGAAAGAAAGTCTTCTTTTTAAAAAGACTAGGTAATACCAATGTATAAGAAAATTAAAAGATTAATTGATTTCTTTCTAGGTCTTATTATTCTTGCTCTAATTTGGCCAATTATCATCATTGTTTATATTATTTTAAAAATTGACTTAGGCGGCAAAATAATCTTTAAGCAAGAAAGACTAGGTCTTCACATGAAACCATTTATTATATATAAATTTAAATCTATGAAAGATGATACAACACTTTCTCATAATGAAAGAATCACTAAAGTTAGTTTCTGGCTTAGGCGAAGTGGATTAGATGAATTACCAAACATCTTTAACATTATAAAAGGAGATATGTCATTTGTAGGACCCAGAGCACTTATGGCTCATGACGATACAATGCCAAAAGAATTTTTAAATCCCGAAAGATATAAAGTTAAACCAGGCGTATTTGGCCTTGCTCAATATCATGGAAGAAGAGACATCACCAACGATGCTAAACTAAAATATGATTTAGAATACGTTAAAATTGAAAGCTTTAAAGTAGACGTTAAACTATTCTTTCTAAGCATATATGAAGTAATAACAGAAATATTTGGGTATTTTAAAAAGAGCAAATAACTGCTCTTTTCTTATGCAAAAATATAATATATTACAGTGCCTAGTACACTACCAACCATTGATAGTAACATTATCCAAATGAATATCTTCATTCCTAGGCTCTTCTTTTTTGATTTATATGCCATGCTTCACCTCATGAATCAATTATACTAGAAAAAAACTTAAAATTAAAGTATTTATTATTTATTTTATATATGCTATACTTATTTTATTAGTAAAAGGGTTGTTGAATAATATGAAGGATTTTAAACGTATTATCATGTTGGTTTTGATTAGTTTATTAATACTAGTATTACTTATAATTTCTTATGCACTATATTATAAAAGTAATTTATTTTTAAATATCAGCGACATCACCGTAGTAAAAGTAAACGATGATAAAACAAGTTTTAATATCAATATTAAAGGCAATAGTAATGAAACCTTTAAATGCATTGCTTATAATGATATATCGAATGTTGAAGACTCTTCAAATAATGATTTTTGCACACTTACATTAAACATAAATAAAGACTATAAAATATATCTTAAAAATGATCACCGAAAAACCAAGGAAGTAAACTTAACTGATTATGTAGATAACATCCTATCATTCAACTTTGAAGAAGACATCATTTATATGGTTCTTGGTGACGAAAAAAGTTTAAAATACGATGAACTAGTTATTGATAAAAACAAAAAACTAAGCAAAATTACCTCAAGCAACGAAAACATAGTAAGCATATCTGATGGAACAATGAAAGCAAACTCATCAGGTGAATGTGAAATAAAAACCGGAAATAAAAGCATTAAAATAATCGTTACCGACATAATTGAAAAACCAACATACCATGAACAGAAGAAAGAAATTGTTCCATGTAACCAGTATAATAAAAGTGAAGCCGAACTCCTTGATAAACTACTAGCCTTTAAAATAAATGAAAGTGGTTATCAAACAAGAGCAGGTGCCGTCGAAGCAGCAAGATTCCTAACATTAGAATTCAAATACAGAATACCATACTTCTATGAAAATGGTAGAGTTCATCCAAGTGGCGTTCACTTTGCCGATGGTGAAGGTCGTTACTACAAAGTTGGCTTATACCTAGACGATTCTAAAAAAGATGATATCATCGCCTCATATAGAGGACCTGTTATTTGGGGATGCCCTTTAACAAATCTAGAACCAGCACCAGAATATGGTTACATCGTCGGAGCAAAAAAACCTAATGGCTTAGACTGTTCAGGATTTATCTCATGGGCTCTTAAAAATGCCGGATTTGATCCGGGAGACATTGGAGCAGGGGATAGTGCATATCCATATCAAATGACCAAATTAGGAGAATTCGTAAGCCTAACACCAGAACTAATTAAATCAGGAAAAATCAGAACTGGTGATTTAATAAATTACTGGGGCCACATCGGTATGATAATTGGTATTGATGAAGACAATATCTATGTTGCTGAAAGCCTACCAAATCTTGGCGGTGCCGTTGCTAAAAGATATTCCAAAACAAACATTAGAAATACCTTTACTCATGTAGTTTTAATGGATAAATATTACGAAAAAGATGGTAACCTAACAGATATGTGGTCTTAAACAAAATAAAAATTATATACTTAATTAGGAGAACGCTATGAAATTAAAAGATAATAGCAGTACCTTTCTAATTAAGTTTTTATTTGGCCTTCTAGTAATCGCATTTCTATTTGGCACCTACATCTTTCTAAATCTAGATACAAATGTTAAAGAAGGAATCATCACTAGTTTAAGTGATATAAAAACATCTATCTTAGAGCCCCAAAACTTCATAATCAACCACATCATAATTCTATGTGTCTTATTCGTATTATCATTATCTGTCTTTGGCAGCATACTAGTAATATTCTATAACTTCTATGAAATAGCATCTCTCGGTTTCTTTATCGCTTCTATGATTAAATATAAAGGCATTTCCGGTCTTTTATTTGGTACAGGTGTATTTATATGTAATAAACTAGTTTGGCTTCTAATAATCAGTTATTTATGTATTATAAGCATAACTTATGGTATATCATTCATCCAAAAACTTCACACTGACAAAAGTATGTTAATCATTAAACACATCAAAAGATTAAGTATCCTTTTAGGTATAACAATCATAAGTGAAATACTAATCTATTTTCTAAGCAATAAAATCCTAAGCCTTTTGCTTTTTCTTCTATAATTTGCTATTATATATATGTGATATTTATGGAAAAAGTTGTAATTGGAATGAGTGGGGGAGTCGACTCATCAGTAGCGGCCTACCTACTAAAAAAAGAAGGATATGAAGTAATCGGTTTATTTATGCGTAACTGGGATGCCATGGTTAATGGGGACGTTTTTGGTAACCCAACCCTTAATGATAATATTTGTCCTCAAGAACAGGACTATAATGATGCCTTAGAAGTATGTAATAAACTAGATATTCCTCTTCATCGCATTGACTTTGTTAAAGAATACTGGGATAACGTTTTCGAATACTTTTTAAGCGAACTAAAACTAGGTAGAACCCCTAATCCAGACTTAATGTGTAATAAATATATTAAATTTGATTTATTTATTAAAGAAGCAAGAAAACTTGGCGCAGATAAAATCGCTACTGGTCACTATGCGAGAATTATTGGTAATAGATTATGTAGAGGAGTTGATTTAAATAAAGATCAAACCTACTTTCTAGCACAAGTCCCTGTCGGTCAATTTAAAGATGTATTATTTCCAATCGGCCATTTAACTAAACCTGAAGTAAGAAAAATAGCAGACGAAGCCGGTATACCAACTGCTAAAAAGAAAGACTCTACTGGTATATGCTTCATTGGAGAACGTAACTATCAAAAGTTTATCTCTAACTTCTTAAAACCTAATCCAGGGGATATTATTGATATTAAAACTGGTAATGTTATCGGTACTCATCAAGGTCTTATGAACTATACAATCGGTCAAAGAAGGAACGTTGGTGTATCTGGTAACCTAGAAAAACACTTTGTCGTTGGTAAAGACGTCGAGAAAAACATTCTATACGTTTCATTCGGTGATGATCCAGAAGAACTTTATTCAGATGCTTGCTTAGTAGATAACGTAAACTTCATCTCGCCATCTAGACCAGCATTTTGTACTGCAAAATTCAGATATCGTGGTAACGATTACGAAGTAATCCTTGAGTATTTAGAAAATAATAAAATACTAGTAAAATACCCAGAAAAAGTAAAATCAGTTACCCCTGGTCAAGCATGTGTATTCTACTTAGGAGAACAATGTCTAGGTTCAGGAATAATTAAAACAGTCATGAAAAATGGCGAAAACCTTTGGTATTTATAAATAATCAATTAAATAAAAATATAGCCTTTAATTTTAGGCTTTTTTAATGCCAACTTACTTGACAAGTGAACGTAAACTGGGTACAATAATAATGTAAACAAAATTGAATAGGAGAGATTAAAAATATTATGAAATATTTAAATGATATATTACAAGAATTAGGCATCTCTAAAGTTAGACTTGCCAAGTATTTAGGAGTTAGTAGACAAATGGTTTATAACTATTTAGAACTACCTAATTTAAGCAAATGGCCAAAGGAGAAAAAGATATCTTTACTTAAATTATTAGATATTGAAGATGGTGATGAAGAAACTATTAAAAATATTAAAGTCACTACAGAATACTTAATGGAAGTAGAGGATAGGTTAAGTAAAGGATTAAAAGATAACATGCAAGGGGAGTACCTTGATTTAAAAGGATTAAAGAAAGAAGAGCAACAACTAGTAAGTGATATTTCTTTCTTAATTAAAGAAAAATTACTTGATACAGACGATCATGAAGAAAGTTATTATGCACTACTTTATATGTACCGTTTACTTCAATCTATTGAGAACATTCCAGAAATTAAATATATGCTTGCTTACATGAGTAAGGCAGCTGGGTTTACTAATCCAAATGAATTTAAATTTAATGAAGATAAACAATTTATGTTTGAAGGAATTGTCCATTCTGCCTTTACCCTTTACAATAGTGGAAATGCAAGTAAGAATAGGGTAATTGAATCCCACAATAGATTCGTTCAAGAAATTGAAACTCGTAAAGAAGAAAAATTATCTCGTACTCAGCAACTTAATACTGTTAAGGTTCAAGCTCTACGCGAACTCGGTTATACTGAGATTAACACAGAAAATGCAGCTGAAGTTTACGAAAAGATTTACGAAATTGAATCTCGAAAAAAGAATTAAAAAAATAACCACTTCCCCTACTTTAAATTTTCACATAAAAAGGGGAGTGGTTTTAATAAAACAATCTATATATTATTAACTTATTAGTAAAAAATTAATTATAGGTAACATAACTAATAATATAGTTATAAACTTATTTTTAAAAGATAATAATTAATAAGAGTATGATAGATTACAAAGTTATATATTTATAATTTAATAAAATTTAGTCATAAATATCTTATAAATGAATTTAATGATTTATAGTTAAATCGTTAAGGTATACAATTTATAAGCTTTTTTAAGTTTTAGCATAACTTCCTATAATGTATGTTATGTTAACTCTTGCTTCAGATAATAATTTTGGCTGATTTATAATATAATCCCTAATTAGTAAATCATTAATCTTTATAAACTAATTATTAATAACTTTTAACTAAGTTATTTTTTTATTTCTAAATTCATTTTATATTTATAATTAATTACTCTTTATAATAATTAACTTCTTGATTCCTGGTATATATTTATTATTTTTGATTATTAATTATTATATTAATATACGTACATATGTACTCGGGCATATAATATTTTATATTTTACTACTCTTTTCCCCTTCTCCTTATATGTGTACAGTTACTTTACATATAGGTTAGGTAAGGATAAAAGTTATAAAACCAATAACAATACCTAAAATAATTCCTTTAATTACTGATGACTTATTATATTTCTCAGTTTCTTTAAATATATCATTAATAGATATACTTATCATGATACTAGCAGTCATAAGTAAAATAATACTAATTAATGTATTGGACATATATCTATATAAAAATATATAAGCAAGAATTGCTCCAAGCGGCTCAGATAAACCACTTATCAGAGTATTAAATAGTGCTTTACCTTTAGACCTAGTACTATAATATATTGGAATTGCAATAGCTATACCTTCAGGAATATTATGAAGCATAATTGCAATACTATACTTAAGTCCTATTTTAATATCTAAACTTGAACTTAAAAAAGTTAAAATTCCCTCTGGCAAGTTATGAAGCATTAAAGCTATCATTGAAAGTATACCTAATTTATACAAGCTACCCTTCTCTTTTTTAGATTTACTAATTTGCTTACCTATCAAACTATTTAAAATATATCCCAGAAACATTGCAATAATTAAAATTAAAATAGCAAGGAAAATATTATACTCTTTTTTTAAATAAAAGAAACCTTCTGGAATCAAATCAGTAATAGATATTATCATCATTATTGTCATCGAAAATGCAAGTGATGCACCAATAAAATCACTCGTTTTAGACGGCTTAATATAAATGAACAAATATCCAATAAGCGTAGATAAACCAGCAATTAAAGATATTATAAATGGTAAAAATATTTCTTTCATAATAAAATATATGCCATCTTATACCATTATTTTCCATTTATTAAACGAATTATAAAACTAATTTAGTACATAATAAGTATAGGAGGTAAGATATGAAAAGCAAAAACAAAGCTAAGTCTAGAAATTCAGCTAGAGAATCAGCAAAAAACAACTCTGGAAGTAAAAACTCTGGATGTCATAATGAAAACAACGCACGTTAATCTTTAGGAAAATATGTTTCATAGTCACTCTTTAATTTATTATTAGTCACATGTGTATAAATTTGAGTGGTACTTATATTTTCATGACCAAGAAGTTCTTGAATAATTCTTAGGTCCGCACCATTTTTTAATAAATGAGTTGCAAATGTGTGTCGTAAGGTATGAGGAGAGATGTCTTTCTTTATACCTTTTTTTAGTGCTTCTTTTTTTATAACTTTAAAAATAAACTGCCTACTTATCTTATCTCCCCTGTTATTTATAAAAACATAATCCGTATGTTTCTTATTAATTAATGGTCTATAATTGTTCATGTAATCATTCATAATATTTACAGCATAATCTCCTAGAGGAACAATTCTTTCTTTACTACCTTTTCCCATAATTCTAATTAGACATTCTTCACTGTCATAATTAGGAGTTTTTATGTTAACTAATTCACTAATTCTAATTCCAGAAGAGTATAAAAGTTCTAAAATAGTCTTATTGCGATAATCATAAGGTGATTTAACCTCAACATCTAATAACTTACCTACTTCTTCCTCAGTTAAATATTCTGGCAAGTGTTTAGTAAGTTTAGGTCTAGATACCTTATCAGCTGGATTCACACTTACTATTCCTCTTTTAATATTATAATTAAAATATGACTTAATCGACGTTATTTTATGAGCTACAGTAGTACTTTCCAAGTTTTTAATATATTTTAAATACTTTTCTAAATCTTCAGTATCAGATTCTAAAATATCTTTCTTTAAAAACTCTTCATATTTATTTAGATCGTTCATATAAGCACCTACCGTATTATCACTATAGGCTCGTTCATATTTTAAATAGTTACGATAGTTTTCTAGATTTTCATTCATATATCATCACAATTTAATTATACATTTGTCTTTAGTTTTTTTCAAATATAATATATAATATTAGTTGGAGGAAAAACTTATGGAACTACTTGCAAATATTTTAAGACCAGAAAAGTTAAGCGACGTTATTGGGCAAAGTCATCTTGTTGGAGATGGTAAAGTTATAAGCAATCTCATTCATAATAAGGTTCTTTTTTCAGTGATTTTATATGGACCTCCTGGAACAGGTAAAACGAGTATTGCTAGTGCCATAGTTCATGAACTTAATATGACCTATAGAACACTTAATGCCGTAGTAAACAAAAAGGAAGACTTTGATATTGTTATTGAAGAAGCTAAAATGAATGGCTCAATGATCTTAGTTATAGATGAGATACATAGAATGAATAAAGATAAACAAGATATATTACTTCCATATTTAGAGAGCGGTTTAATTACTATTATTGGTCTTACAACATCTAATCCATATCACTCAATTAATCCAGCAATTCGCAGTAGATGTCAGATATTCGAACTTAAGCCATTAAGTACCGACGATATAATTATAGGACTTAAAAAAGGAATTCAAAAACTAGAAGATATTACAATAGATGATGACACAATTAAAGTCATAGCAAGTTATTCAAATGGTGATTTAAGAAGTGCACTAAACCTTCTAGAAGTTTGTTATTATAGTTCTAGTGATAAAAAGGTTACTAAGGAAGTTGTAACTTCAGTTAATGGTAAAGTTCCCCTATTTGCTGACAAAAATGATTCTGGTTATTATGATACAATTAGTGCCTTTCAAAAATCCATACGTGGTAGTGATGTAGATGCTGCCCTATACTATTTAGCGGTCCTTTTAGAAGCGGGAGATCTTGATATCATTTTTAGAAGAATGAGCGTTATTGCTTATGAAGACATTGGCCTAGCTAATCCTGGAATTGGGCCTAAAGTGCATGCTGCAATTGAAGCTGTCAAGCTACTTGGTATGCCAGAAGGAAGAATTCCATTAAGTGTTGTTGTAACTGAAATGGCTCTATCTCCTAAAAGTAATACTGCACATATAGCACTAGATAAAGCTATTAATGTAGTACGTAAAGGTGGTGCTGGTAAAGTTCCTAGCCATATTAGAACAAATAGTCCACAATATAAATATCCACATAACTATCCTAAATATTATGTTAAACAACAATACTTACCAGATAATCTAGTTAATACAAAATTTTATAGTCCACACTTTAATAAATATGAAAATGGCCTAAATAAGGTCAATGAGGAGATGAAAAAGTAATGAGATGTGTAGTTATAGGTTCAGGGGCATTTGGCTTTGCTATCGCTGTTAATTTGCTTAAAAATGGTAATGATGTAACAGTATGGTGCAGTAGTAAAGATAAATTAAATGAAATACAGAGTGGTAAAGAAATTATACCTGGTATTAAAATACCTACGGAAATGAAATTTACTGACAATATCAAAGATGCTGTAATAGATGCTGATGTTATTTATCTAATGACAAGTGCTAAATATATTGGTGATGTAACAAAAAAAATTAATAAATATGCTAAAAAAGATGCAGTATACTGTATTGGTAGTAAAGGAATTGAACAAGGAAGTTGTGAATTTGTTCATGAAGTATTTAAGAAGAACTCTAATAATAGCAATTATGCAGTTATATCAGGCCCAAGCTTTGCAGTAGATTTAGCAAGTGGCGAACCAATTGGCTTTAGTTTAGCAGCATCTAATAGAAGAACTTCTAAATTAATAATTGAAACCCTATCAAGTAATAGTGTTAAATTAAGAAAGAGTTCTGATATGATTGGCGTTGAACTTTGTGGTTCAATTAAAAACGTTATTGCAGTAGCAGCTGGTATTATTACTGGTCTTGGTTATAATGAATCAACTAGAAGTTTCTTAATAGTTGAATCAATGCATGATATTAAATGGCTTATAAAAGTTTTAGGTGGCAGAAAGAAGACAATACTTAGTTTTGCTGGTATTGGAGACTTACTTCTTACTTGTACAAGCGTTAAAAGTAGAAACTATTCTTATGGTATTCTTTTAGGTAAGAAAGACTTTGATGGAGCTAAAAAATACTTAGAAACCACTACAGTTGAAGGATATTATACCCTAAAAAGTATCTATACCCTACTTAACCGTAAAAAAATTAAAATGCCAGTAGTTGATTTAATATATAGTATAGTTATGAATAATGACGACCCAGAAAAACTAGCAACATTCTTAATTAATAAAGACTAAGTAAATCCAGTGGATTTATGAACAGTAATATAAACTTATATATTTTAAAATAGTAACTAATTATGATTCAAAGGGAATATTGCTAGAAAATATCCATGATTATCATAGATTAGATTTAAAAAGTACAAGTACATAAAAAAAATCTCATTTATTTTGAGATCTTTTTTAATTGTTTATTCATTTATTTAAATTCACGGATATCATGAAATATAAATATAATTTTATCAATTGTTTTATCTGTATGATAATGACCACAATACCACAATTTGTAATCGGTTTTATCTTCTATTTCATCAAGAAAATACTCAGTAGTATAATCTACAGTACTTTGATCTATTTCTGCTAAAAACATTTCTCTAGGAAGATATTTATAAGGACATGTATGAGATAAAATAATATCAATTTTATTGTTTCTTTTACTTAAAACATCTCTGAAATCAGCATGTTTATCTCCAGTAATATATATCATCAAAACCACAACCTTTATTTATTTATAATATCATTAATTACATATGATGCACAAAGTAAACCAGATACTGCTGGCATATATGCTATAGTGCCTAATTTAGTTCCATTTTTCATTACTTTTTCATCACTTGATACCACTTTAAATTTAGTTCGTATCTTTTCTTCTTTTATCTTCTTACGGATTATCTTAGCTAGAGGATCATATGAAGTCTTATCAATTGTCGTTATTTTAAATCTGGTCATATCCATCTTATTAGCTGTACCCATAGAAGAAATTAACTTATATTTATCTGCATTCTTTATAAGAAGCAGTTTTAAATTCAAATCATCGCATGCATCAATAACGTAATCAAAACTATCTATGTTAAGTAAAGAAAAATTATCCTCTCTAATAAACTGATTAATAACCTTTAAGTTAACATCCGGATTTATCTCTAGAGTTCTTGCTTGTGCTACTAAAGCTTTAGGTCTTCCTATAACATCCCTCTTAGATATTATCTGCCTATTTAAATTGCTAAGCTCTACTATATCACCATCAACAATTGTTAAGTTATAAATGCCTGATCTAACCAATGTTTCTAAAGCGTAGCCTCCTACTCCTCCTAAACCAACAATTAATACATTTGCTTTCTTTAATTTATTTACATTATCTTCACCAATTAATGTTATTAGTCTCTCGAACATATATTCTCCTTTATAAATATAATAAAACCTAGAAGACAGCCGCAGTGATAAAAACCCGCGCGCACGCAAGGTGGGCATCACATAGACAGCTTTAGGAGCCTAGGCTAGCTAGTTTTCAACACCACTGCTAATTAGATTCCCTATATTCACCATTAGTCGGTTTTATATTTGACCATCTTCTAGGTACTTTAATTATATCATTATTATTGTATTATTAAAAGTTATTTTTGTATTTTTGACATATTTTATAAGTTTTGTTCCTTATTCTTAATACAATCATTAACCTTACTAATAAACTCATCTATAGAGCAAGTAATTGTTTCTTGTTTACCATATTCTCTATAACTTATTTGATTATTATCTTTTTCATTATCACCAAGAACAAGTGTTAGAGGTACTTTTTTAGTTTGACTTTCTCTCATCTTATAACCGATCTTTTCATTGCGATCATCTATCTCTACTCTTACGTTGTTATCTTTTAAAAGTTTGCATATTTTATCGGCATATTCCAAATGTAAGTCGGGATTTACCGGAATAATATTAACTTGTAAAGGAGCAAGCCATAGAGGAAATGCGCCTTTAGTTTCTTCAATTATAAATGCCGTAAATCTATCAAAAGTTCCAAAGATAGCTCTATGAAGAACTACTGGTATTTTTTTCTCACCCTTATTATCAATGTAAGATAATTCAAACCTTCTAGGAAGTAAGAAGTCTAACTGACAAGTTGATAATGTAACCTCAGGCCCAACGGCAGGTTTAACCTCAACATCTAATTTAGGCCCATAGAACGCTGCTTCACCTTTAGCTTCAAAATACTCAACACCTAAGTCATTAAGTACTTCTCTAAGCTTATTTTCAGCCATATCCCACATTTCATCATCATCAAAGTATTTTTCTTTATCTTCTTTATCCCTTAAAGATAATCTAAATTTATAATTTTTAATACCAAAATCTTTATATACGTCTAAGATTAGACTTACAACTTTTTTAAATTCATCACCAATTTGTTCAGGTGTTACAAATAAATGCGCATCATTTTGACACATGCATCTAACTCTTTCAAGTCCTTTAACAGCACCACTTGCCTCATATCTAAAGTCAGTTGCAAATTCACCAATTCTAATAGGTAAATCTCTATATGAATGTAACTTATTTTTATAAACAAGCATATGATGAGGACAATTCATTGGTCTTAAAACAAATTCTTCATCATCAACTTTCATCATTGGAAACATATTTTCTTTATAATGATCCCAGTGTCCGCTAGTCTTATATAGATTAACTGTACCAACACATGGAGTATATACATGATTATACCCTAACTTTTGTTCCTTATCATAGATATAATTTTCTAGTTGTTTTCTAATAATTGCTCCATTTGGAAGCCATAAAGGCATACCAGCACCAACTAATTCATCAGTCATGAATATTTCCATATCCTTACCAATCTTACGATGATCTCTTTGTTTAGCCTCTTCTATTTCAGCAAGACAATTATTTAAATCTTCCTCATTAGTAAAGCAAACACCATAGATTCTTTGAAGCATCTTATTTTTAACATCACCCTTCCAGTAAGCACCACTTACTTTTAAAAGTTTAAAATGTTTAAGTTCTTTTACAGTTGCTACATGTGGCCCACGGCAAAGATCAGTAAAGTCACCTTGAGTATACATTGAAATAACTGTATTATTTTCATCCATACGGCTTATCAAATCAATTTTATATGGGTCATCTTTAAACTTTTCTAAAGCCTCTTCTTTAGATATTTCTTCACGAACAATTCTCTTACCATCTTTACTAATTTTTTTCATTTCTTTTTCAATCTTAGGTAAGTCATCATTTGTTAAAGTAACATCTCCTAAGTCAATGTCATAGTAGAATCCTTCTGTAGTTACAGGTCCTACCCAGAATTTAGCATTTGGATATAAATGCTTTACAGCTTGTGCTAGTAAATGAGCACAGCTATGGTTTAATACGTGAAGTTCTTCATTTTCTTTAATATTTATCATAAAATCCTCCTTCTTAGTTAAAAAAAACTCCTGCCATAATTAGCAGGAGTGCATAAACACGGTACCATCCATTTTTACCTTTATTTAAGTAACGGCTCATCACCGGGGTTCTTTTTCAAGACCAGTTCATAGGTAGTAACAAATACTCTTTCTTAAGTTATCTTTCACCATCATAACTTCGCTTAATAAGATTAAGAATAATGCCATGTCCTAATCAAAACTTTTTTAACTAACTCCAAGTCTATCACAATTTAACTTACATTTCAAGCCCTATACAATTAATTATCATTTATATCACTATGATAACTGCATTTTTCATTAGAACACTCAAGCTCTTCTTTATCACCAGATGGTTTTATAATAAGACTACTCCCGCATATTGGGCATTCATTTTTCCCTGCTAAAATATCATCCTTATAAGTATCAATAATATCTCTAAATACTTTAGATGTATTTTCTTCTGTTACAACTAAATATACTCTTTTATTAGTATTTCTAATAATATTTGCTAATGTGCGGTATTCATTATATATTGCTGGTTCTATCTCTATTATTTTATTTAAAATAACATTATTGATTAACTCATTTGGATAACCACATAATCCTTTTTCAGTGTTTATTATAAAAGTATAATCTGAATTATATATCTTAGTGTCATTTATTAAAATAAACTTTGTATTAGGAATATCAACATTATCGCCAGAATATCTACCTGCAATAGTAATGCTACCAGGTAAACTCTTAACTATATTTATCAGTTTATCTTTAATATCATCCTTATTTTTAACTCGTATAATACCTATAGAAGAAAAACTATCACTTACTTCTACATTCTTATCATAATAATTATTTGTCATACTAATAACTTTCTTAGCAATTTCATAAAGTCTAAAATTAATTGGTTTATACGGAAGAAGAGAAATTTTAATATCAGGATAATACTTCTTAATATTTTTAATATACTTAGGATTAGTCCCACTATTTAGATAAATGCTTTGCCAATCATCACCTAAAAATAATAAATTAGCACCCGTTATATTTTTAATCTTTTGAATTAACTTAAACTTAGAAGTAGTTATTTCTTCAAAGTTATCTAAAATTATAAATTTATAATTTAAATTATCTTTAAGATTATCTATTATTTTATAAGTCTCATTACTGAAATCACTTGAAATATTATACTTATCATATATAGGTTTTAAAAGCTCCGCAAATTTACGTTCACTTAATGTCTGGTTAAATTCTTCTAACGGTTTATTCTCTTCTATTAAAGCCTTAATCGTAATTAACATAGTTTCTTTTAATGAAGGTATTAAGTTAGGATTTTGCTTTTCTAATAATTCTAAAAGAACACTAGCATCCTCTAAAGCAAACTTAACACCAGCATCATATAACTTAGTATATAAATTATTAATAATAGAACCATTTTTCTTTTCGTAAGCATAACACTCAACTAACTTAGTATGACTATTTTCATAATCGCTTCTAATCTTATCAACTGTCTCTATATAACTATCTTTAAAAAATACTGGCCTCTCACCTTTTTCATCTAACTCAAAATAAATAATATCTATATCATTATCTAAACTAATTACATTAAATATCTCATTATCTTCTAAAATATTCTTAATCTTATAATTAACTTTATTCTCAGTAAGAAAATCAGTAATATTTAAAATCGCTGGACTACTTACTGTTTCACCATTAAGTGTCTTTAAATTCAAACTATCGAGATAATCATTATAAGAATTTTTATCACTAAACGCTAAAGAAGAATATGTATTTTGATGATAATGTAATAAATATAAAACTAAATTTCTAGTATAATTATCATCCTTTAAGTTATTAGATAATTCTTCATCTATCACTTTATTAAGTGACACCTCTGTTGTTTTAATATCTCTTAATGAATATATAAACTTATTTATTGGCATAACCCCAACATTAGGATAATCTTTAAGAGCATTCATATAACTCTTAGAATCCTTATTAGTATAAGTAAGAATTAATATTTCTTCTTGTAAAGTGCCTTCTAAAGAAGTTACATACTTAATCTTATCAGTAACATATTTAAGTTTATCATCAGCACTACTTACCAAAAGAAGTTCTTCACTAGGCACAGTAATAATATCATCTTGAATAGATGCATCACTACTAATCTCACCCATATCTTTAATTTTATTTTCTTTATCAAGCATTATTACTTTATCATTATGCTCTTTTATTCTAGATTCTGCTTCACTAACATTATTTTTAAGAGTATTATATTTACTTACTAAATCTTCATAAGAAGAAGACTTTTGATATTTCTTTAAATCTTCTTCTTTAAGATCGTTCATAAACGCTTTAGCAACATTTAAATAAGTATCTTTTATCTCATCTGGAATCGGCTTACTTTCATTAATAAAGAAATCATTATAGTTACTAATTAAGCCATTTAATATCTCTAATGCATCCTCTACTTCCCTTTTCATTTCTTTCTTCATAATCACTTTAACTATAATTAGTTATTTCCTTTCCATCTAGCAATAACATCACAGTTACTAGAGTATGGTAATGGGTTTGGTAAATCCATCTTAATAAGTAATGGTATCTTAAAAGCATTACCAAATGATACTAACGTACCAGACTGCAAAGAATTAAGTTTCTCAATAATATCACTTGAAACATTTGGAAGCATCTTTTCAATATATTCTAAATCTTTTGGATGTGTCATTTTAAGTACTAAGAAATTACTCATCTGTGCTACAACAGTTTCTGAAATATCAACTGGTCTTTGACTAATTAAATCAATAAGTACGCCATACTTACGGCCTTCCTTAGCAATACGTTCAAATATATTATAACCAAGAAGGAACTTATCATTATCTGCTACAACATATCTATGTGCTTCTTCTATAATTAAATGAAATGGAATAGATGCTCTAATCTTACGTGACTTAGAAAAATCAAATATCATCTTACTAACAATCTTAACAATAACCTTCGCTAAATTATCATCAACATCTTCTAAATTAATATTAATAATTTGACTACGTCTATGATTTAATACGATTAAACTAGATATATACTGTTCTAAAGTAATATACTGCTTAATGTCAAAATACAAAGCATTACGACTATTAATAATAGAGTGTAATCTAACCTTTAAAATAATTGCTGAATCTTGCATTAATCTATTATTTAAGAACCCTTCACCAATTAAAGTAAACTCTAAAGCCTTCTCCATATCCCTTAATGTAAAGAAAGCCTGACTAGGAACCTCAATAGTACTTTCTAACTCTTCATTAAGATTTTTAGCAATATATTCATTAATAAGAACACTTTCACCAAACTCGCCCTTACTATCAATTTTAAAGCATTCACTAAATCTTCTTGTATAACCAATACCTTGAATCTCAGTATTCATATTAAATGCAGGTGTTTGACAAGATGAAATAATTGTAAAAATATCATTTTTCTTACCAGAAGCATTTTGATTACTAAATAATACTGACTGAATAGCTTTAGCAATTAAGTGATTCTTAAGTTTCTCTGTAACTGCATCATTACGGCTAAATAATTTAGCGAGTTTCATCATACGTTCAATAATTGTAAGCTGTGCATGATTATCTGCATTAAGTAAAAGTGCAACATCATCATTAGTAAATAAGAAAACAGGTAACTGAAATAACATATCCGTTTCTTCTGTTGGATTAGTCGTTAAAAACTTATATTGATATGCTGGATTAATCTTATTTATATCTCTAAAAGCATTCTTATACTCACCATAAGCATCAAAAATAAAAAGGTTTGCATTTTGCGCTAAGAAGTTTTGATTTAAAAATATGTTTTGTACTATCCTTGAAACTGAACAAGATTTACCTGAACCAGAGTTACCAAATATTGCTAAATGGTTTGAAAATAAATCATTAATATTTGCATAAATACTTCTATCTTTGTAAATCGGACTCTTACCAATATATAATGAGTTTTCATCAGCCTTACCCATTATAATATCAAGTTCTTCTTCATTAATTACTCTAAGAGTACTTGTTAAAGTAGGTTTTTTAATAGTACCTGCAATAAAACGAGTACCAACAAACTCACCTAATAACTCTATCTTTACAGAGTTTTCATCAACATTCTTAACTTCACCCAAAAGTTTATCACCATTAGATTCAAATACAACATGTAAATTCATTAAATTACTAACAAGATTACCATCTTTATTAATTTCAACAACCGCAGTATTATCACTAATATACTTTATCTTTCCAAACATTTTATCCAACCTCTTTACTATAAAATTAGTATATCACACTAAAAAAAGGAAATCTAGATATTTCCCTTAATTTTAAATATAATAACTTCTAAGAGCACCATTTTCTAATGATTTTAAAAGCATTCTATTATTATAACTAACAACTTCTGTCTTATACCTTTCAATAAGCTGTGGATTAATTAACCCAGTAGTTAAAAACTTTGCACTTTCATTTAAAATAGGAATATCTTCAGACTGCAACTTTTCGATATCATTAACATCCCTACCATTAATAAGATTATCCAAAGAAGCAGAAGTAATAATATTATCAGCAACCTTATACCTATCAGTCTCTTCAATACTAAAGCCTTCACCTAAAACATTATGATTATATAAAGAAATAATCTTATCTGCCATAGCTTCAATCATATTAAAAGCCGCAATTCTAGCATCTACACTAGAATGTAAATAAGAAATAAAAATATTCCCATAATCTTTACTAAATTTAAAAATTTCACTTATCTCATTTTCATGTTTATTAGTTACTTTTATTCTATCTAACCTTCTAACTCCATTTATATCCAAACTAATAATCTCTTTTAAAATATCCCGAATACTATCTATTATACTCATAAGTAAACTATGAACAGAACTTATCTCATCATTCTTTGAACTTACTATTTTTCTATTATTATCATCTTGTCTCTGCATAGTCTCTAAACTGCGTTTTAATGGATAAAGTTGTGATGATAACTTATGTAAAAGATTAACATCACTACTACTCATCTGCCCAGAAACAATACTTCTAATTTGCTCTTCTATAACAAATATTTTAGCTTTTAAAGTCATCATTTTCGAACCATAACTAGTAATTATATTAAAACTAGCATCATAATCAGTTTGTTTTTTACTAAGCATACCATAATACTCAAAATAATCACTTACTAAATTAGCAAGTTTAATATAAAGTTCTTCTACTTTACTAGGAAAAGCCTCTTCTTCAACTTTGAAATATGCTTTAAGTATAGGATCTGTATCATCTTTTACTGGCATAATATGTTTCATCTTATCCCTACTTTCTAATCTAATACTAATTTAGTTATCGCATTACATAGACATTTCCATCGATATCAGTTGCAAGAGCATCATACGATGACTCATCAGAAACTTGTCCAATAGAAACCACATTTTTTATATTTTCGTTTTTAATTTCCAACTCATCGTCCCATACACAATCTACGCAAAAACTCTTTAAAGAGCCATCATCTTTCAAATAGTAAAAGTACTGAAATCCGCCATTCCCAGCATAAACCAAAAATAAATCAATAACACCTTCATCAACCACAAAATCACTATATTTCTCAAGCCCATCAACATCAAATACTAACTTAAATTCAGGCGTAATAGTAGCACTAAAAGATTTTTCATATAAGAAACTAGTTCCCTTCTCAGTATATCTTCCGGAATTTTCAATTAGATCATTAGGCGTAGATGAACTAAAAAATTTTTTAAGCCCATTTTTTCTGTTTTTTAAATAATTGCTATATCTTACCATTGAAGTTTCTTTTTCAGTATTTGCATTGTTATTCGGCAAATTTTCATTATGCTTATTTAACGAAATCACGTTAGCAAAATATAATCCTCCAAAAACACCAAAGCATAATAATATACCAACCAAAATACCTATAATAGTTTTTTTCATTTCTAACCTCTTCTCTATTTTAATTTTACCATTTATTCAATTTCACTTCAAGAAAAAAAGACCCTAAATGTCTTTTCTCGATAAAATCTCTGCCGGTCTTTTACGCATGGTATTTGCTACTGGAATAAGTCCAACAATTATATTAAATCCAAAACAAATAATAACCGAAATACCAATAGTAAATGGATTAAGAACACAGAAATCTGTTAAAAATTTAATCTGAGTAATATTATATAAAACATAAGTCATTAAGATAATACCACCTAAAGATGCGGTAAATGATATTGCTAAAATCTCACCTAAGAACATCTTATAAATATCTTTCTTTTTAACACCAATTGCTCTATAAATACCAATTTCTCTAATTCTAGATAAGAATGATGATCTTATCATTAAGAATACCTCAATTAAAGATATTACTATAATAACTGCCGAAAATATTAAAATTGCATTCGTCGCACTCTCATTATCCTTAACATATTCATTTCTTGCTATTTCATAAGTATCTCTTGCACTTATTTCTCTATTTTTTAACTCTTCTATTACAGTTTCCTTATCATTAGAACTAATTGTAATACTTCTAGAATTATTAATAAGTTGCATTTTCATCGTCTCTTCATTAGTTATATACTTACTTGTCTTACTAGATAAATAATAACCAACAACTTTTAATTTCTTATCATTAATTTTCTCATCTACTTTTTCATTTAATGGATAAGCATATCTTTGACTATAAGGAACTATAATCTCGTAAACATTTTCTGGATTCTTGCCTTCCTTTAAAGTATACTCTACGCTTCCCATATTAGAAAGCTGAAGAGCTTTATCCTCATTTAAAGCATTATTATATAAGATATTAGTAAACTCTTCTTCAAAAGCATAAACTGAAGGATTAGACGTATCCACTATACCGGTTACTATCATATCACTAGAATAATCTAACTTAATAATCTTACCAACAAACCCATTAATAGTATTAATACCCGCTTCCTTAGCATAACCATTACTTAAAACCTTTTCAGCAACAGTCTTACTTATTGCTATCTCATTCTTATTTACTGGCATCTTACCATATAAAATATCTTCATTCTTAAGTAATTTAACACTAGCAAGAGATCCCGTAACATACTCTCTTACACCAGTAGTTTGAAGTAAATTATTATACACTAAAGGTAGACTAACTAAAGAATCTCCTGGCATAGCATAATTAATATCATCTATATTGGTTACCTTATTATAATCTGCAACATTTAACTTATTAGTACTAATTTGAATATATGTATCATTATACTTAATAAAATCTTCATCTTTTACTACAAAAGTTGCTGCTATTCTGCTTACACTAAATAAGATAAACATAGCTGCCGCCATATACCCAAGAAGTAAAAACTTCTTAAGTGGTTTATAATTAATAATCTTTTTAAAGCCACTTTTTATAAACGTTATCGGATTAAAAATACTAGAATACTTTTTCTTAAAATCTTTACTAATAATATTCTGAAAATCAAAATTATATTTTTCAGCATCTTCTTTAGCAATTGTCTTATAATGATCATCAATAAGTTCAATATTTGAATCTGCTCCAATAACTTCTACTTTTTCTGTTCCTTCATTCTTTATATAAATATTACCATTTTGAACAACTAAAGTAATATTTAAATTAGTTTCTTTATTTTCATAGATTTGTAATTTTAAATTTTTATCATTAACTTCTTGATGTTTTAAATCTTTTAAATAAATGTTATTTTCAATACGATAATCTAAACCATTCTTATTATCATTAGTATAATCCTTCTCAATCTTGCCATCTTCAATCTCAATAATACGATCAGCATAGAAATGTGCAAGTTCCGTCTCATGTGTAACTAAAATAACTAATCTATTTTTAGAAATTGCTTTAATAATATTCATAATCTCTAAAGAATTCTTAGAATCCAAATTACCAGTTGGTTCATCTGCTAAAATAATATCTGGATCCTTTACTAATGCTCTAGCAATTCCAACTCTCTGTCTTTGCCCGCCAGAAAGCATTGATGCTGGTCTTGATTTAAAACGATAAATATTAAGACTATTTAAAATATATTCAACTCTCTTTTTAATTTCACTTTTATCCTTAATACCAATCATCTTTAAGACAATCGCAACATTATCATATACAGACAAATTATCTATTAACTTATAATCTTGAAAAATATATCCAATATTTAAATTACGTATCTTATCTACCTTATAAGACCTTCTTGTACTTATCTTCTGTCCATTTACATAAATTTTTCCCTTTTTAATTTTATCTAAACCACCAATAACATTCAAAAGAGTTGTTTTACCACATCCAGAAGGCCCTAAAAGAGCAACTAAACCTTTCTCCCCTAATTCTAAACTCGTATTATCTATAACGTGGATTTGATTTTTCTTACCCTTATTGTAATATTTATTTACTTTTTCTAGTTTTATCATTACTCTTCCTCCTCGTTATAAGTCTTAATCGCACTTTCTTTAAAGATAAATCTACCAAAACGAACACTTATTAAATAAGTTAGTGCAAATATCAAAATATAAATTAGAACATAATCTTTTATATTTAATAATTTTAAACTACTTCTTAAAGAAATATCTATCATGCCACTAGTTATCATATACACAAGGAAAATAATAACAATGAATGCTATATTTAAAATAGTATATAACTCTATCTTTAAGATACTCTTACAATTTTTCTTACTTCCACCAAGTATTCTAATAATTGTATAATAATTCTTACGTGATTTTAAAATTAATTTAATAATTAAATATGAAATAAAGAACATCGCCACAAGTATAATAATCATCAAAACTAAATTAATAATATTATAAATATACGTCATTGTCGCACTTTCATTAATTAGCATATCTTTAACAGCATAAGTACTATATCCTAAATTCATTAAATCGTTTATCGTATCATTTATCTTAACTTCATCTTTAACAAATACACTAGTTTGATACTTATCTCTTATTAAAGTATTTCTAATTAAATTTTTACTTAAATAACAAGTATTTTCTTCATAGGAATACCCAGTTAACCTTTTAGAATTATACTTATTTAACACATGTTCTACCTTCAAATCAAACACCTTATTAACATACGTATTACTTAAAGATAAACTGACCATTTTAATAGGATAACTATTATTATTTAAATTCTCATTAACATAAATAGAGCTATCATTAACACTATCAATATAAAATAAATTACAATAAGTATCCGCACCATTAACAGTTAAAGTTTGTGTAGTACGACTAATAACATAATTTAAAATAAACTCATTAATCATATTATCAGATACTTCTATAATAGATTCATAATCCAAATCATCATTAAAGATAATTCCAACAACCTTTAACTTAGTAGTATTATCTTGATAATTATACATAAACTCCTTATTAAGAATTTTCTCTGGATCACCTATTGTATTATTTTCTTTATTCATTTGGATAACAACTTCGTTATCTTTCTCTATATTTCTACCTAAATCAAGTTTTTGACTAGTTCTTTTAACAACACTACCACTTATATAATAATAATCAGAATATAAACTAGCACTTAAATCCTCCAAATAATCATCTTTCTGAATTCTGGAAATATTACCTAGTGCCTCTATTCTTTCATAATCATCATCAGTAAATGGTGATTTATCACTCTTATTAATTATAATTCTACTTGTATCCTTATTCTGTAAATATGAATTATAACCAACACGTTCTTCCTCATACTTATTTTCTCTAAGACCAGCCATCTCAGTAGTAATAGCTGCAAACATAAACAAGAACACAGCAAGAAGTAATAAGAATTTAGGAACAATATTAAACGTATTTCTAACACCTAACCTAAGTTTAGATAACGGCTTCATTTTCTTACTTTCCAAATTACCATCTGTTTTCACTTCATCAGTCTTAGTAATAATCTTATCTTCTAAAATTTTCCCATCAAACATTGTTATTTTTCTTGTCGCATACTTTTCAACCTGTTCATAGTTATGAGTTACAACAATAACTAATTTATCTTTAGCAGTAAGAGCAAGCGTTTTAAGTACACTTTCAGCAGCCCTTTTATCTAAATTACCAGTTGGCTCATCCGCAATAATAATTGGCGTATTCTTAGCAAGTGCTCTAGCAATAGCAACTCTCTGTTTCTGCCCACCAGATAGTTTAGACACTCTTGTATTCTTATACCTAGTAAGTTCTACCTCATTAATAAGCTTTAATATCTTAGGTCTAGCTTCCTTTTTAGTATATCCATTAATAAGCATAACTAGTTCAATGTTTTGATATACAGTATAACTTCCAACTAAATTAAAATTTTGAAAGATATTACTAATATACTCCTTACGATACTCCTCAAAGTCCTCATCCCCATAATGACTAGTTTCCTTGCCATCAATATACATCTCACCGTCTTCATAAGTATCTAGCCCCGATATAACATTAAGTAAAGTTGACTTACCACTACCACTCTCACCAGTAATTACTATAAACTCACCTATATTAAACTCAGCATTAATCTTAGTAATACCTGAAGTTATAAGGCCCTTATTATAATAATACTTGGATACATCTTTTAATTTGATCATAATACTCTCCTTCAAGTTTAATTATACTAAAGAAAAAGCAAAAAACAACCATTTTGTGGTTGCTTTATGTCAAATATTAAGTTACTTTCTTGCATCTAACTCTCTTGAAATAATTTCTTTTGCTTTAACTGGATTAGCTTTACCTCTAGTTTCTTTCATTGTTTGACCTACAAAATAATCAAACATATTAGTTTTACCATTCCAGTATGCCTCTATTTGAGATGCATTATTATCTAAAATCTTTTTAATAATAGACTCTAGCTCATCATCATTATCTAGTTGTTTCATTCCATACTTCTCAATTAAAGCATTTGGTTCAGCATTTTCTTTTAGAGTAAGAGCAAATAACTCTTTAGCTTGTTTAGAAGATATTGTATTAGCTTCTAATGCTCTAACTATTTGAAGTAATCTTTCTGGAGTTAAGAATAAATCTTTAATATTAATGCTTTCTTTATTAATAACAGACATAACCTCCGTAGTAATCCAGTTAGATGCTATTTTAGGATTAATTCCTAAAAATAAACACTTATTAAAATAATCAGAAATATCCTTATTACGAACAAGAATCTTACCATCATACTCACTTAATCCATACTTTTCCATATAAGTTTTAAGTCTTTCATTAGGAAGTGTTGGTATCTCACTTTTTATCTCCTCAAGCCACTTAGGATCTATTTTAATTCTTGGAATATTAGGCTCAACAAAATACTTATAATCAATGCTTCCTTCTTTTTTACGCATACGTATAGTAGTATTAGTAGTCTCATCATATCTTCTAGTTTCCTGACATAACTCATCAGTTAAGCCATCATCTAATGCTTTAGTTTGTCTATACGTTTCATACTTAATCGCACTTGCTACATTACTAAATGAATTAATATTCTTAATCTCTACTTTAGGTGTTACATACTCACCAGCATCATTTTTAAGGTTAACATTAACATCACATCTAATTTGTCCTTTCTTAGTATCAGCTTCTGAAATGCCACAATACTTAAGACTATTTGTTAAATATTCTAAAAACTCAACAACTTCATCAGCACATTCAAAACAAGGCGTTGTAACTATCTCAATTAATGGAACTCCTGCTCTATTATAATCTATTAATGAAAAGAAATCATAATGATCAAGGGAAGCCGTATCTTCTTCTAAATGAATATCATGAATCTCAGCTACAAATGGTTTTCCATTAGAAATAAGTTCTACATGTCCATTAATACCAACCGGTTTCGTAACTTGAGTAATTTGATACCCTTTAGGTAAATCCGGATAAAAATAATTCTTACGATCAAACACTAGTTCATCAGGCTGTGTGCATCCTAAAACCATACTCATCTTTAAAGCCTTCTTAACTGCTTCTTTATTTAAATAAGGCATAATACCTGGAAAAGACATATCAATCTCATTAACATTAGAATTAGGCACTTCGCAGTAACTATTACGGCTAGGAGAGAAAACCTTAGAATTAGTAATAAGCTCACAGTGCAGCTCTAACCCAATAATTGTTTTATATTTACTCATGTTTACCTCCAACAGTTTGTCCAGCAAACCCTAGTTTTTGTTCTACTCCATATGCGATATTTAACAAATCTTTATCCCCTTTAACTCTTCCAGTTAAATTAAGTCCAACTGGCATATTATCTACAAAACCACAAGGAATAGTAATAGATGGGTATCCTCCAAAATTACCAATTAAAAGTGTACTAGCAACATCTTTCTTACTTTCAGTAATAACATCATTGGCAGCATCTAAAAGTGGTGCTTTAAAACTAGCCGGCATAACTAACGCATCATACTTGCTTAAAAACTCATTCATCTTATCAATTACTAATTGTCTTACCCTGCATGCATTTAGATAATATCTTTCTTGATTTTTCTCTTCTAAAACATAACTACCAATAACAAGTCTTCTCTTAATTAAAGAACTAAATCCTTTAGTACGATGGTCCTTAATCATATCTTTAATATTATTACCAACACCTCGCATACCAAAGTTAATACCAGTGTACATAGATAAATTACTAGTTGCTTCAGCACAAGAAATAATTGTATAAGCTGGTCCCAGTGCATCAATTATCTTTTCATCTAGACTTTCTTCATAAACTTCTACCCCAAGCTCTTTTATTTTAGCAATATTTTCTTTAAACAAACTTAAAGTACTAATAACTTCTTCACTAGGATTATCATAATACTCAATATTAGTAAGTTCTTTAATATAAAATAACTTTTTACCAGAAATATTTCCTTCAAGGCCAGATGTAAGATTCTCACTAGTCCTTAAACTAGTCATATCCTTTCCATCAAAACCTTTAATCACATCAGTAACTATCGCAGCATCCTTAACGCACGTTGTAAATAAACCAACATGATCAAGTGATGATGCAAAAGGTAATACTCCATACCTAGGAATAAGTCCATAAGTAGGTTTATACCCAACTACCCCACAATATGATGCAGGCTTTCTAACAGAATCCCCTGTATCAGTTCCTAGAGAAAAGGGTACAATGCCTAAAGCTACACTAGTAGCAGAACCAGATGAAGAACCACCGGCTCCTCTCATAGTATCCCATGGATTCTTAACAACACCAGTGTGTCCTGTAGTACCAGTTCCACCTAAGCCAAACTCATCACATACCGTCTTACCAATAAGAATAGCTCCAGCATCTTTTAATCTCTTAATAACAGTAGCATCATAAAATGGTACATAATTTGCTAAAATATTAGACGAACCAGTAGTTAAAATATCCTTAGTACTAAACAAATCTTTAGCAGCATAAGGTATTCCATTAAGAGGACTTTCTTCATTATTAACATGCTCTGGATTATCAATTATAGTTACAAATGAATTGATCTCAACATTAGTTTCTTTAGCTTTCTTAATACTTTCACTAACTAACTCTTCACTACTTTTACTCTTTAATTCATCAATCATTACTCTACCACCTTTGGAACCTTTACTTCTCTTCCATCAACTTCACCAGTATTTCTAAGTAAGTCATCAATATCTACACTTTCTTCTGCAACATCCTCACGAAGTGTTCCTTCATATAAATTAAAAGGACTAGTAGCTGGCTTAATACTAGCTAAATTAGGTATCTCATTAATCTTATCTATATTCTTATCTATAAACTTAAACTCTTCCTTAATAGATAAACTCTCCTCACTGGATAAACCAATAAGTAACTTATCCGCATAAGAAATTATCTCCTCTTCAGTAAACTCCTTCATAATCCTCCTTAAAACTCACAATTACCAGGTGTTCTAGGAAATGGTATAACATCACGAATATTTTCAACACCAGTTAAATAAATAACTAATCTTTCAAATCCCATACCAAATCCAGAATGATAACATCCACCAAACTTACGCAAGTTAACATACCAATCAACAGCACTCTTATCTACACCAAGCTCATTCATTCTCTCTTCAAGTACATTAATATTAGTTTCTCTTTGAGATCCACCAATTAGTTCACCAGCACCAGGAACCTCTAAATCAACAGCAGCAACTGTTTTTCCATCATCATTAACTTTCATATACCAAGCCTTAATATCTTTTGGCCAGTCAGTAATAAACACAGGTCCATTAAAATATTCAGTAATATATCTTTCATGTTCCTTAGCAATATCATCCTCATATGAAGGAGTAAACTCCCATTTCTTATCGGCTTTAAGTAAAATGTCAACAGCTTCATGATGTGTAATTCTTGTAAAATGTGAAGACACTAACTTTTCTAGTTTTTCTCTCAAACCTTTACTCACAAACTTATCAAAGAAATCAATCTCATCAGAACATCTCTCTAAAACATAAGACACAATATACTTAAGCATTTCTTCTTCAATATCCATAAGTCCAGCTAAATCACAGAACGCTATCTCTGGCTCAATCATCCAGAACTCATTAGCATGTGTTTTTGTATTTGAATTTTCTGTTCTAAACGTAGGACCAAAAGTATAAATCTTCTTATAAGCCATAGCAAATGCTTCACCATGTAACTGACCAGAACCTGTAATAAATGCAAGCTTACCAAATAAATCTTTAGACATATCTACGCGTTTATCTTCAGTAAGTGGTAAATTATTTAAATTAAGTGTTGTTACCTTAAACATCTGATCGCTTCCCTCACAGTCAGCAGTAGTAAGTAGTGGCGTATGAACATATATATAGTTACGACTTTGAAAATAATTATGAATAGCATATGCTGCAACACTTCTAACTCTAAACACAGCATTAAATAAATTTGTTCTAGGTCTTAAATAAGCCATCTCTCTTAAAAACTCATTAGAGTGTCTCTTTGGCTGTATTGGATAATCTTCTGGGCAGTCTCCTTCTAACTTAATAGTTTTAACCTTTAACTCAAAATCTTGTCCAGCACCTTCTGATTTAATAATTGTTCCAGTAACCGTAATTGCACATCCAATATGAAGTTTTGCAATCCCATCAAACTCTTCTAAACTATTATCATAAACTAACTGCACATGCTTGAAACTTGTACCATCAGAAAAATCTATAAATCCAAATTCCTTTTGCTTACGATGATTCTTAATCCATCCTTGAAGTGTTACCTCCTTATCCATATAATCCTTTATACCATCATATAAATCTTTTACATCTAGTTTCATCTCTATCCCTCTTTCTATATATTCATCTCTAGATATTCTGCTATATCATTTATATTAGACTTAGACTCTTCTCCAGTTACATTATCCTTAATAATAACTTCATTATGTTCTAAATCTTTATCTTTTAAAATAATATTAAACTTTGCACTTAACTTATCACCTATTTCGGTAATAAATCCATTAAGTCTTAAATTCTGCATTAAATAAGACGCTGTCTCTAATTCATTCTCACTTGTTGCAGTAAATAAAACATCTATATTTTCTTCTACTGGAATATTAGTACCATTATCTTCTATTTCTTTAATAGTTTTTTCTAAATCAATCTTAACTTCTATCTTACTATTACCTTCACCTAATTTAATATCATTAGAGTATACTTCATAAGCATAACCATTAGTCTTAATCTTATCATCAATTTCAAAGTTAATCTCTAATAGATCAAGATACTCTCTTAACTTATCATATTTAGAATCGCTTATATTAATCTTAATGAGTGCATCTACATTTAAAAGATTAAATATTTGATACACTAAACTAATTACTTCAGCATCTCTAGTTAAAGAAGTAGCATCACCTTTTATAAATAAATCATTATTATTTAAAGAATAAACCTTACCATTAACTTTACTTATTTCATTACCATCAACTTTATTAAATCTATACTTTTCACAGATAGACTTAATAATATCTGCAACATACTCCCTCTTCTTATTTTCAACTATAATATTTTTCATAGCAATCCTTTCTAAAAAATAAAAGCACCAAATGCGTAAGGGCGAAATAAATCCGCGGTACCACCTTACTTCACTTAGTGCAGTCTTATAATTTTATCGCTCTTCTAGCGTTTTGTTATTTAACAAAGTGTTCCATTATTACTATATATTAGGCATTTACATCATCTAGCCCTCTCTTAAATATAACCTTGTAATAACAGTCTTTTAACAAAAATCTATTTATATTTTACGTTAGTTTTTTTATAATGTCAAACTATCTTTTAACAATTTCTTTAATTTTAGAAATATCATCTAGTTTTAGTTTAGTTTGCTCTCCAGTAACCATATCCTTTATTGCAATTTCATTATTATTAATCTCATCATCACCAATAATAATTACATAATGAATATTATTCTTATCAGCAAATCTCATTAATTGTTTAAACTTATTTAAGTATACTACCTCGGCTTTTAAGCCTTCACCCTTAACTTTATTTAAAACATTACAAATATATGCATAATTCATCGTCATTGGTAGGATAGCTACATCTGATGCTGATACTTCACTGCTTGTAATAATTCCTGCTTCCTTTAACTGATAAAATAATCTAGTAAGCCCAATTGAAATACCTACACCAGGAAGTTTTTGATCTGTATAGTAACCAGCTAAATCTTCATATCTACCACCAGAACATACACTACCAATAGATGGATAATCAACTAGTTTAGTCTCATATACTGTTCCTGTATAATAATCTAAGCCTCTAGCAATAGTTAAATTAATAGTATAATAATCACTATCAACATTCATACACTTAAGTCCTTCAATAACAAACTTTAATTCTTCTAAGCCTTCCTTAAATGTATCATTTTGAATACCTAAATTTTCTAATTTTTCTAGTTTTTCTTCAGTAGTTCCTTCAATTAAAATAAACTCAGCTATTTTTTCAATCTTATCATCACTAATATCAAGTAATCTTAACTCATCCTTAACCGCATCTAAACCAATCTTATCAATCTTATCAATAACTCTTAAAATATCAGATACTAAATCATTAAGCTCTAAAGCATCAAAAAATCCAGATAAAAGTTTACGATTATTAATTTGAATTTGAAACTTACCAAAATTTAATTTCTTAAATATATCATAAATAACACTTGGTATTTCAACATCATACATAAGTGATAAAGACTCATTACCAATAACATCTATATCACACTGATAAAACTCTCTAAATCTTCCCTTTTGAGCACGCTCACCACGATATACCTTTCCAATTTGATATCTCTTAAATGGAAAAGTAAGCTCATTATATCTAGCAGCAACATACTTAGCAAGTGGTACTGTTAAATCAAATCTTAAAGATAGATCACTATCTCCCTTTTGAAAACGATAAATTTGTTTTTCCGTTTCTCCTCCAGCTTTAGCAAGTAAAACTTCAGAAGACTCAATAATAGGAGTATCTAGTTCATAATAACCATAACTAGCATATACCTCTTCAATAGTTCTTTTAATATTACTAAAAAGTATTTGATCTTGTGGCATTAACTCCATAAAACCAGATAATGTTTTAGGTTCAACTTTATTTTTCATAATATCACTCTTCCCTTGCCAGTATTTTAACACGAGAGCACTCTTTTTTCAATAAATCAAAATAAAAAATGCCTCTATTGGCATCTTCTTTGCTTCGTCAAACTCTTAAATACACTTTCATGGCACTTATAAAATACCGGTTCTAATCCATCCAACAAATCTCTTGGATTAGTATTATGTTTATTTGAATAAATATCAGAAATTATATCTATAAGTTCAGTAGAAACACCAATCCGTCTTAAATACTCTAAATAATCATAAAAAGTTTCAAGAGGTAATCTATGTGTTTCTCTACCAAAAAGCGTATTTAAAACTGTAATTATATAACAATACAAATCAGTATCTTTATTAGGAATAATATCTCCAGAACATCTAAAATTGCTTAACTTATATTTACCAGGAAGATCACTAATAGAAGGATTCATTCTAGATAAATACTTAGAACAAAATGGCATATTACCAGCAATCTTACAAGAATCTAAATCAATTACTCTAAGAGTACCTTCCCTATCTACTATAAAATTACCCTCATGTAAATCATTTAAATAAAAATCATTGTACTGGTATACTTAAAGTAGACAACTGAGAGGGGGAT